>TARA_R110002020_G_scaffold150446_3_pt1 | contig 16059 bp, 20 predicted proteins | sample TARA_R110002020 | Tara Oceans TARA_R110002020 (sample SAMEA4396489) | marine metagenome | biome: Westerlies Biome; feature: [MES] marine water layer (ENVO:01000295) within the mesopelagic zone...; material: water (ENVO:00002006), including particulate matter (ENVO:01000060) such... | reverse complement strand
TTGCTGCCGCTGACCTTGCTCATTTCACTTTCCTTCCCGCAATCCCGGCCTCAAGCCCGGATGTCTGGCGCCTGGCACCTTACAACGCCGGGGCGTCAAGGCATACAGGCAATCTCGGGGTACAAAACCGAACCTCAGGTAACCATTCCTGATGCCGGTGGCAACGAATCCCCGTCAATCTGACGATGCTACGCCAGAGAATTTGAACATAGATTTAACACTCATACTAGCGTTCGCAAGCGCCCGCGCCACCCCCACCCGCACGAAAACGTGTTGCAGGAGAAGCGCAGTGGTCGTCAAAAGCCGGACCGTTCCGACCAAAAGCGCCAAACGCCGACCTAGACCGGAGCTTCGATGTATTCCCGCTTGTCGATTACGCGGTCAATAAGGCCAAATTTGAGCGCTTCTTCCGCCGTCAGGAAATGATCGCGGTCGAGCGTCTTCTCCACCGTCTCGTAGTCCTGGCCGGTGTGCTTGACATAGATGTCGTTGAGCCGGCGCTTCATCTTGATGATGTCCTGGGCATGGCGCTCGATGTCGGAAGCCTGGCCCTGGAAGCCGCCCGAAGGCTGGTGCACCATGACGCGGGCGTTGGGCGTGGCGAAGCGCATGCCCTTCTCGCCGGCGCACAGCAGAAGCGAACCCATCGACGCGGCCTGGCCGACGCAGAGCGTCGACACCGCGGGCCGGATGAACTGCATGGTGTCGTAGATCGCCATGCCGGCGGTGACGACGCCGCCGGGCGAATTGATGTAGAGCGCGATTTCCTTCTTCGGGTTCTCGGCCTCGAGAAACAGAAGCTGGGCGCAGACCAGCGTCGCCATCTGATCCTCGACCGGACCGGTGATGAAGATGATGCGCTCCTTGAGGAGCCGCGAAAAGATATCGTAGGACCGTTCGCCTCGGTTTGTCTGCTCCACGACCATGGGCACCAGGGCCATGGCGGTATCGACTGTATTTTTCATTGCGCTTCCCTTGTCAAACGGCCCGGCAGACGCAAGGCCCGCAGGGAATCAGTCTTATTGAACCCACTACATAGAGTGTGCCCCCCCGCCGCTTCAAGACGCAAGGCGGCGAAAGGGTTTGGAGGACTTGTTCACCAGCTCCGTTAAATTGAGGTTACGGTTTTGGATTTGTCCACCGGTCCGCTCATTTTGTTGGAATTGGGCCGCGCCGGAAGACCCAATCAAGCCCCTCTCGAGTGCGCTCCTCACAGCGTGCCCCGTCGGCTGTCGCCTCTGGCCAGCCCGGTCGTCAGTGCCCGCAGCAAAAGGCCCGCCGGACGGTTCGGCGGAATCTGGTGCGCCATGTGCCATTGCTGCGCCTGTTGGCAGCAGCTCGTCGAACGCCGGGCGATCATTGCAAAAATGCATCTCTGCTTGGCAATCTTGAGCATGGACCTGTCGCGCCATTGCGGGAGGTTTCAATCAGTGCAACCAAAGGACATTGTCATTTGAGGGATTGGCATTCATGAAAACCCGGATACTCCCCTGCGCGCTGATGTTCCTGACACTCGGCGCATCGACGGCCTTCGCGGATGATGTTGTGGCGCGCTCCGCAGATGGCGGCTTGTGGCTGTCGGGCGGCGTCGGCCTGATGAACATCGAGGCGCATGAATATGTCTATCTCGGCGCCAACAAGGCCAGTCAGCTCGACTGGGACACCGACGGCGTGGTTCTCTACAGCGTTTCGGCAGGCGCCGATCTCGGCAGGAACTGGCACGTCAAGGGCACGCTGCAATACGGTCGCGGCGGCGACGGCCACATGGTGGACTACGACTGGGTGCCGGGCTTCGCGGTCGATCAGAGCCTGAATGGCTGGAGCGACCGCTCCATCCACCCCGACACGCGGCTCGATCAATATTTCAGCGGCGCGATCGAGATCGGACGAAATCTCTTCATCGACGAAAGCAGCACCGTCAGCGTCGGCGGCGGCTTCAAGTACACCGAGGTAAGCTGGGACGCCTTCGGCGGCTCCTACATCTACAGCGATGGCGGCTTCCGCGACGACATAGGCACGCTACCTGACGGCCTCAAGGGCATTTCCTACGAACAGCGGATTCCCACGATCTTTGCCGGGCTCGACGGATCGACGAGTTTCGGCCGCCTGACCCTGTCGGGCGGCGTCAAGGGCGGGATGACACCGGGCATTGACGATAAGGACAACCACTGGCTGACGCAGGCCCTGGTCTTCGGCGACATGAAGCCTGCGCCGGTGCTCATGCTCAACGCCGCGATCGACTATCGCCTCACCGACATGGCCTCGATCTATCTCGCCGGCAATTTCGAGAACGTGTTCCGCGAACGGGGCGACATGACCTCGATCGACACCTCGACCGGGGTCTCGACGCTTTACAGAAACGCCGCCGGCGCCTCCATCAAGACCATGTCGCTGCAGATGGGTATTCGCGCCCGCTTCTAGTGCCGTCTCGCTCGCACGGGTTTCCCCCGAGCGATCCATTGCATGCCAGAAGACTATCAACTTCGTTCAGACGGCCCCTGCGGGGCACAAGGCAATCCTAGAGCATCATGGGGAGAATTCGGTGAGCGACGCCTTCGGGTTCATGTTTGCCTTTTACGGACTGATCCTCGGCCTCGCGGTCGCCGAGATCGCAGCAGGTTTCTCGCGCGCCTACGACGAGCGCCACAAGCGCAGGCTGGGCGTGGTGGCTCCGCTGTTCGGCGTCTTGCTGCTGGTGGATCTCATCACTTTCTGGATGAACGCCTGGGCGTACCGGGACCTCGAGGACGTCAACTACAAATACGCCTATCTCGTCGCGATCGTTGCCCTGCTCTACTATTTCGCGGCCACGCAGGTCTTTCCGAAGGCGTTGGACAACGACACGCTTGATCATCATATCATGGATCATCGCCAGGAGGTCGCTTTCAGCGTGCTGGCAAGCAATCTGCTGACGCAGATTCCGCCTGCGATATCGGCTTTCACGACGCCCTGGCCAATGGCCGACATCGCGCTGTGGGCCGGTCTGAACTTAACCTATTACGTCCTGCTGTGCATCGCCGCGCTGGCGGCAAGCAAGAAGGTGGTCGGGATCGCCGTCGGCTCCGCCATCGTGCTCGTCACAGGCGCAACGGCGGTCTTTGCCTGACAGAAGCCAAACCGCGGCATCTGCTTCGCCTGGCACGCAGCATCCGGACAGAAACGTCTGCAAAAGTGGCTCCGTAAATGCCGCGGGACGTTACCGCGAGACTGCCCTGCCATCCCGTGCGACCTGCGGCAGTTGCATTCGTCCGAAAGAAAGGCTTTAGTCGATACTTGGAATTGGTGCGGCACACTTGTTTCAACAGGACGCGAAGATGGTGGATTACACACCGCACGCGTCGCCAGGGAGCGTATCATGATCGCGTACTTGCCCATTCGCCGCAGCCTGTTATCGGCCCTCCTCGCCGTGTCCATCGCCTCGCCGGCGCTTGCCGGCGGCGGCACGCTCGCCTGCTACCAGCAGATCCACCAGCCAGCCGTCTACAAGACTGTGCATCAGCAGGTGGTGGTCCGCCCCGGCGGCGTGGTGCACGAAACCATCCCCGCGCGCTATGGCGAGGTGGTCGAGAAGGTTCTGATCGAACCCGAACGGCTGGTCGCCCGGCACATCCCCGCGGTGGTCCGGACCGTGCACCAGACAGTAATGGTGCGCCCGGAATCGATCGGCTGGGAATGGCGCCACGTGCACGGCGTCAGGACACTGTGCAAGGTAGTGCATCCGGCGCAATACGCGACCCACGCCCGGACTGTCGTCGTCCAGCCGGCACGCACCGTGCATGAGCGGATCCCCGCGCGCTACGCGCACCGCGCCCGCACGGTCGTGGTCGAGCCCGCCCGGACTGTCGCGCGCCATGTGCCGCCGGTGATCAAGACGGTGGCGCGGACCGTGGAGGTCCGTCCTGCATCGTCAGGCTGGGTGCAGGTGTCGGGCAAGCGCAGCTGCCATTGAGGCATCGTCCGAATCAGTATTCCGCGTAGATCTCGATGATGTTGGCCTCGGGATCGCGGAAGAAGACCGTGCGGTGACGCCAGTCGGGCAGATCGGTGGGCGGACGAAGGATCTCGACGCCCGCCGCGACAAGCTCGGAATGGCAGGCGTCGACCGCGGGTGGCGGAACCCTGAAAGCCAGTTGCACCGCCGCCACCCCCGGCGCCAGATCTCCATCGTCGCACACCGGCCATTTGCCCCGCGGCCTGAGCGTGAGCAACGTGGCGCCGATCCGGAAGCTGACCCAGGTCTCGCGGTCGACCTCAAGCGGGAACTTCATCACATCGCGATAGAAAGCCCGCGTCTCCTTGAGGTTGCGGCAGAGAATGACCGTATGATCGAGGTTATGGATGTCACCAAGGGACATGCGAATGCTCCTTATCACCTTCGGCCCACGACAGGCGCGCGTTCACAACTTTTATCCGCGACGGGCGGAGCCGGATCGAATAACCGATTTTCCAGGCTGCCGTTCCACGATACACGTCACCCATGACCACGCACCAGCTTTCCGTTTCGCAAGATCCCCGCGATGATGCCTTCGTCCAGGACCCTTACCGGTTCTACGCCGAGATGCACCGCGCCTCGCCCGTCTTCTTCTGGCAGGACTACGGCCTGTGGTGCGTGTCTGGCTATGATCAGGTCAACGCGCTGTTGCGCGACCGCCGGCTGGGGCGCGAGAACCGCTGGGGCGCGCCGCTGAACCCGGTCGAGGGCCGCGGGCATCTGAGCGATTTCGACCGGATCGAGAGCGGGTCGCTGCTTGAGCGCGAGCCGCCGACGCACACGCGGCTGAGGACGCTGGTCAACCGCGCCTTCGTCTCGCGCTCGGTCGAGCGGCTCAGGCCGCGCATCGGTGCGCTGGCGAACGAACTGGTCGACGCCCTGCCCCGGAGCGAAGCCTTCGATCTGCTGCCTTCCTTCGCCACGCCGATCCCGCTCACGGTGATCTGCGAGTTGCTTGGCGTGCCGGTCGGCCGTGGCGCCGACCTGCTCGCCTGGTCGCACGCCATGTGCGAGATGTATGTGCCCAACCGGTCGCGCGCGACCGAGGAACGGGCCAACCGCGCTTCGGCCGAATTCGGCGCGTTTCTCACCGCCCATATCGAGGAGCACCGCCACACCAGCGCCGACGATCTGCTGTCGGCGCTGATCGCGGTGCGCGACACCGGCGAGAAACTCTCCGACGCCGAGCTGATCTCGACCTGCGTGCTGCTGCTCAATGCCGGCCACGAGGCCACCGTGCACCAGACCGGCAATGCGGTGAAGACCATCCTCGACCAGGGCGGCGACCCGCGCCGGTTCTTCGAAACGCCGGAGCTCGCCGCCGCGAGCGTCGAGGAGGCGTTGAGATTCGACGCGCCGCTGCACATGTTCACCCGCTATGCCTATGAGCCGGTCGATCTGGGACCGGTAACGCTGAAGCCCGGCGAGCAGGTGGCGCTGCTGCTCGGCGCGGCCAACCGCGATCCCTCAGCCTTCACAGCGCCCGACCAGTTCAGGCCGGACCGCACCGACCAGAAGAATGTGAGCTTCGGCGCGGGCCTGCATTTCTGCATCGGCGCGCCGCTGGCCCGGCTCGAGATGCAGCAATCGCTTTCGGTGCTGTTTTCGCGCCGCCCGGATCTCGCGCTTGCGTCGGCTCCGCGCTACCGCGACAGCTACCATTTCCATGGGCTGGAAAGTCTGATGGTCCGCTAGGCTCGTGCTGGCTCAGAACACCGCGTGGTCGCCGCGCTCCGCCTTGGCCTTGCCGCTGAGCAGGTCTTCGTAAAAGCCGAACAGCGTGTCCGAGCCGAAGGACGGCGTTGCGGCGGCATCGTAACGGCCGGTCTTGGGATCGAGCACCAGCATCGATTCGGTGGCGTAATAGCGGCCGATGCGGGCGAGTTCCGCCTTGTCCCTGAGCCGCGGCGAAACCCTGCCCAGGGCGCCCAGTGTGAAGATGATGGCGTCGAGCAGCGCCACCGGCACGTGCCTGAACCTCGGCTCCCGACCAAGAAGCCGGAACAGTGCCTCGCCCTGCCGGCGCGGCGTGATCGCCTCTCCGGGTCCGCCGATGGGCAGGATCTGGTTCCGGCACGCCGGATCATCGAGGCACCGGGCAAGAAATTCGCCCAGATCACGGTCGCTGATCGGCTTGCAGGCGGTCAGCTCGCCGTCGCCGAACACCAGGAACGGCTTGCCGCGTTTGACCCGCTCGACCTGGCCCGAGAGCGACTTGAAAAAGGCGGTCGGCCGGACGATGGAATAGGTCATACCCGACGCGATCAGCTCTGCCTCGAAAGCGAGCTTGGCCTTCTGGAACTCGAGCAGCGGCTTCTGCACGCAGATCGCCGAGAGCAGCACCATGTGCTCGACGCCGTCCGCCTTGGCGGCCTTGAGCGCGTGGCAATGGGCTTGGTAATCGATAGCCCAGGCATCCCGTGGCGCGCCGGTGCGCGATGCCAGGCACGACACCAGGACATCGAATTTCTCGCCATGAAACCCGTCCGCATCGACGGACGCGGGATCGGTGACATCGCCGAAGCGCAGCGCCGCGCCGTGCAGCAGCCTTGAGCTCTCGTCAGGCTCATGCTCAACGCCAAACCCCGCATTGGTGCGCAGGAAACACACCACCTCATGGCCGCGGTCGACCAGCGCCTTGACGGTGGCGCGGCCGATGGTGCCGGTCGCGCCAAGCACCAGGACACGCCTGGGACGAGGGGATTTTTGGGATTGCAGGGTCTGGGACACGGGCAACACTCTAAAGCTTGATGACATAGTCCTTGCGAGTCGTTTCAAGCACTTCCCAGCTTCCCTTGAAGCCGGGCCTCAGGATGAAACTGTCGCCGGCCCTGACCGTGACGGCGTCGCCGCCGTCCTCGGCAATCACCGACACGCCCTCGAGGATGCGGCAATATTCCCATTCGTCGTAGGAAATCCGCCACTTGCCGGGCGTCGACTGCCAGATGCCGCAATAGAGCCCGTCGCGCTCCTCGATGTTCCAGGTGGTGTGCACCGGGTCTCCGGAGACGACCTTGGCTGCGTCCGGCCTGGAGATTTCCGCTTCGACCGATGGAGCGACGGGAATGAGATTTTCGTTGGCCATGGTGCCTCGCCTGCGATGGGATTGAGCTGTAGAATGACCCGATGCGGATCGACAAAGCAATTGAAAGCTCGATGGGCATGAGCGACGCCACCTGGGCGCGGCATGCCAATCCATGGAGCTTCTGGACCCGGGTTCCGATCCTTGCCCTGCTGGCGCTCGCCATCTGGAGCCGGGTGTGGATCGGCTGGTGGTGCCTCGTTCCGGTAGCAGCCCTGCTCGCCTGGACGCTCACCAACCCCCGCGCCTTTCCGCCTCCTGCCTCGCTCGACGCCTGGGCGTCCCGGGCGGTGCTGGGCGAACGCCACTGGCTTGCCCGCAAGACACGGCCCATCCCCGCCCATCATGCGCGCCGGGCGATGATCCTGTCGACCCTGGCGGGCCTGTCTCTCATCCCGCTCGCCTATGGCCTGTGGGCGCTCGATCCCTGGGCGGCCTTCGCCGGCGTGATGCTCTCGTCCGTGTTCAAGCTCTGGTTCTGCGACGGCATGGCCTGGCTTGCGGCAGACATGGCGGCGGACCGCGATGCCCCGACCGGTCAACAGACCTGAACGCCGCATTCGGAGATCGTGAACTCTTCCGCCGGCTCGATCAGCGATCCGTCGAACTGGCGGCCGTCGGCGCACTGGGCGCGGGCCTCGAAGGTCAGCCGCCCGGCCAACTGGCCTTCCTTGATGTTGACGTAGTACTCGACCGCGCAATCCTGACCGACGGCCAGTTGCTCGGACAGTCGATCGAGCCAGGCCGGATCGGAGGATTGCGCCTGAACGACCGGCGTCAGGCCGATCAGCAGGGCCGCGGACAGGGCTAGGGTTCTTGAAAGGGGTCGGGACATGGGGCCTCCAGCACGTGAACTTCGGGAAAGTCTAGCGTGGGGCGATCCACCATGCGTTGCGGCAGATCAAGTGAGACCGAAGTCAGTTGCCCAATGCCGCCTCAAGCGCTGCGGGCGTCTCATATTTGAGCGCCGCTTCGGAGAACGGGATCCGAACCGTTTCGGGCGCATCCGCCTTGGTGCTTTCAAGCTTGCGGGCGATCAGATCGGCGAAGCGGGATCCGGAGCCCGACGGATCGCTCAGGATTTCATAGCTGTAGCGGAAGCACTCCCTCAGGCCCTCGCCGCAGGCGCCGTCATTGTCGGAATGGGTCGACACGAAACCCAGATCGAGGATCCTGTCACCGACGGCGCCGAAGATTCCGACGCCGCCTTCCGTGTAGCCCTGCCCGGTGTAGAAGAACTCCATCAACCAGCCATGATTGCCCTTGCCGAGCTCCACCACGCGGAAGAATTCCTCCGGCGGCACCGTGCCCCAGGAGCCGGCATCGGTGGCAAGATCATTGCGCGCCACAAGCGCCAGGCGTTCGCCTGTTTCCCTGAGGATGACGAGGCCGAGCTTGCCGGTACAGGCATGACATTCCGCGCGACCGCCGTCCGGACCCGGCGCATAGCCGGCCATGGCCACGAAATGCATAGGCTCGCCATCGACGGCGACGGTCGACAGCAGATGCGGCCGCATGCAGAGCTTTTCGCTCCCGACAGCGCCGATCCAGCATTTGGCGCGTTTGTCGTAGGGGCCGTAAAACTCCTCCATCACCGCGCTCCAGAAAGCCTTCGGATCATCCGCCGCGTCCGCGGGAATGGTGGTCAGCACCTGGGCGCGCACCGGGCCGAGGCCCAGGAACAACAGACAGAGCAAAGAAATGACAATCCGGATCATGGCGCGGCCCCCTACGATCCCCATCAAAGCAGCGGGACCGTTTATTCGCAACCATTTCATGGCATTGGCCGCCAAAAAAAGGCCCGGCATTGCCTGCCGGGCCTCGTGTGCAGTTTACGATGGTGGGAGAGTTCAGGCCTTCTCAAGCGCCTGTTCGAGGTCGGCGATGATGTCCTTGACGTCCTCGATGCCGACCGACAGGCGCACCACGTCGGGGCCGGCGCCGGCGGCAACCTGCTGCTCCGGCGTCAGCTGGCGGTGGGTGGTGGAAGCCGGGTGGATGACCAGCGAGCGGGTGTCGCCGATATTGGCCAGATGCGAGAACATCTCCAGGCCTTCCACGAACTTGACGCCGGACTCATAGCCGCCCTTCAGGCCAAAGGTGAACACCGCGCCGCCGCCCTTGGGCGAATAGCGCTGCTGCAGCGCATGGTTCTCATGCTCGGGCCGGCCGGCATAGGACACCCAGGAGACCTTGTCGTGCTTGGCGAGCCAGTTGGCGACTTCGAGCGCGTTGTCGGAATGGCGCTGCATCCTGAGCGGCAGGGTCTCGACGCCGGTCAGGATCATGAATGCGTTGAACGGCGAGATCGCCGGGCCGAAATCGCGCAAGCCCAGCACCCGGCAGGCGATGGCGAAGGCGAAATTGCCGAAGGTCTCGTGAAGCACCATGCCGCCATATTCCGGCCGCGGCTCGCTGAGCATCGAGTACTTGCCGGACTTCGACCAGTCGAAGGAGCCGCCGTCGACGATGACGCCGCCCATCGAATTGCCGTGGCCGCCGATGAACTTGGTGAGCGAATGGACGACGATGTCGGCGCCATGCTCGATCGGCTGGATCAGGTAGGGCGAGGCCATGGTGTTGTCGACGATCAGCGGCAGGCCGTGCTTGCGCGCAACCTCGGCGATGGCGTTGATGTCGACGAAGGTGCCGCCCGGATTGGCGAGGCTTTCGATGAAGATCGCCTTGGTGCGGTCGTCGATCTGGCTTTCGATATTGCCCATGTCGGCCGGATCGGCCCAGCGCACCTGCCAGTCGAAGGATTTGAAGGAATGGCCGAACTGGTTGATCGAGCCGCCATAGAGCCGGTTGGCGGCGATGAAATTGTCGCCCGGGCTCATGATCGTGTGGAAGACGAGAAGCTGGGCCGCGTGGCCGGACGCCACGGCCAGCGCCGCGGTGCCGCCCTCGAGTGCGGCCAGGCGCTCCTCGAGCACCGCCTGGGTCGGGTTCATGATGCGGGTGTAGATGTTGCCGAAGGCCTTCAGCCCGAACAGCGAGGCGGCATGATCGGCGTCCTCGAACACGAAGCTGGTGGTCTGGTAGATCGGCGTGGCGCGCGCGCCGGTGGCCGGATCGGGCTGCGCTCCCGCGTGGATCGCGAGTGTGTCGAAACCTGGCTGTTTGTTCGGCATGGACGTCTCCCCTTCTGCCCGTGATGGATGTGGAAGCGGTTATCCCGCATGTCCGCGTCCCGGTCAAAGAAGAAATTTGCGCCAATCCCGCACCGAAACCGCGCCAAAGCACGCAATGCCCGGTTTTGGCGGAACAATCGTTCGCCGCTCCCAGCCCAGGCCACATCGGCCGCTCAGGCGACGCCAAAGTTGGCCGGTCCGCTCGCAGGCAAGCAAGCGGACCGGCCAGTATGGGCTGTCAGTCAGGGCTATTGCGCGACAATATTCCAGTACTGGCCCGAATAATCTCCGGTGGGAGCCAGTCTCAGCTGATTGTTCGCGCCGTCATTGACGACATCGAGAGACTTTCCGGCCCCCTGCCACTGCGTCGTCAAGCGATAATATCCGTTGGCCTGACGTTCCACACGCCAGTTCTGCCCCGAATAATTCCCGGTATCGGCGAGGATCAGCTTGTCGTTGGTCCCGTCATTGACCACATCGAGCGACTTGCCCTCGCCCTGCCACTGCGTCGTCAACCGGTAATACCCGTCGCCGAGCCATGTGAACTTCCAGTACTGTCCGGAATAGTCTCCCGTGTCGGCAAGGATCAGCTGATCATTGGCCCCGTCATTGACAACATCGAGGGACTTTCCATCGCCCTGCCACTGGGTCGTGAGCCTGTAGTACTGACCGTTGTCGAGTTCCTGAGCTTGCGCGGCAACGGGGAAAGACATCGCAAGCGCGGCGAGCAACCCCAGGGCATTCCGCATGGTCTTGCTCCCGGTTTCGGCATGACCGGCGAAATGTTGGTTGAAATATTCAGTTTTCATCATGCTGCTCCTCATCTCGCCCAATGCGAAAACCCAGACTATTCATTATGTTACCACACGGTCAAACAGATTCTGTCGGCTTTCCTTGCCGCCCTCAGCGCCGTCATTTCCGGCGGAGCAAGCCCTTGACGCAGCAGCGACCGAGTCAGTGCGGGCAAGGCGGAGAATGGCTGTCTTTGAAGCAGCTTCGGCGTGACGGGCGTGCGGGTTACGGATCCTTCGGGGCGGGGATCGACCCCGTCGCGGGCTCTGCAGGCAGGTCGGCTGCATCACAGTCCGGCATGCGCGAGAGCATCCAGTCGCGCGACGGCCGGACCGTTTCGGGCAGGTCCTGCAGCACGTCATCGACCACTTCAGCGGAGACCGCGCTCACCTCGCAGCCATAGGCTTCAAGGGTTCCGTCCGGATTGTCTTCCTTCCACTCGAGATAGTCCTCGCGCTCGAAGGCGACCGCTGCCGCAATACCGGCAACAGGAATGACCACCAGCGCCCGCCTGAGCCGCGCCTTTGCCTTTGTGCGCAGCACCGCCGCGGCGATGGCCTTGCGGTTGGCGATGGCCGCGGCGGCAGCGCTCGCGGTCATGGTGGTGACCTGGGCTGTAAGCGAAATCGCCCAGATCCCCATGCTCACCGCAGTTGTCGCCAGCGACACCATCAGCACCCCGACAAAGGCAGTGGTCCGCATCAGTTTCAAGATCCTGATCATGATGTTCCGACCGGACGGTGCAACGCCCGGCTCCCTGACCTCGCGCGAATGATCCGCATTACGCGCCTTTCCGCGCTATGCACCGGAACTGTGGCGTGAAATCGGCGTAGAGCCGGATTGCCCATGGCTTCGGCCCTGCGCCTCAATCGCCGGCTTCATCGGGCTTGCCGCGCAGGCCGTAGCTCTGGAAGCCTGACCGCATCACCGGCTTCCGCGACGAGAGCACGCCCGAATTGACGCCGTTCCAGCCGATCTCGCCCGAAAGCCTTGCATATTCGATCTTCGGGCAGCGGTTCATCACCACCTTGATGCCGGCGGCCTCGGCGCGCGCCGCCGCCTCGTCATGGCGCACGGTCAGTTGCATCCAGATCACCTTCGGCAGCGGGGAGAGCGCCAGCGCCTCCTCGACGATGGCCGGCACCGCGTCGGAGGCGCGGAAAATGTCGACCATGTCGATCGCCTCGGGGATGTCGGCAAGCTTCGCATAGGCCGTCTGGCCGAGGATCTGCTTGCCCGCCTGGCCCGGATTGACCGGAATGACATGGTAGCCCTTGGCGAGCATGTATTTCATCACGAAAAAGCTCGGGCGCACATCGTTTGCCGATGCGCCGACGACCGCGATGGTCTTCACCGATCGCAGGATGCCGGAGATGTAGGAGTTGTCGTACTGGTCGTGGTTCATCGGCATCGCCCAATTCTGTTGTCCCGGTTGTCGCAACGGCGGGTGGTCGCGTCAAGCGGCACTCCTCGTTGGTGACCAAACCGGCGCCACATTGCGGCGATAGGCTCGCTCCCGAAACCCCTTGGAGGACCCCATGATGTCGCCATTGATCAAGGTCGGCGCTGCGCTGCCGGCCGCTGTTCTTCTGAGCCTGCTCGTCGCCGCGACAAGCGGTCCGGCCAACGCCATCAGCCGCATCGAGACCACCGCGACCGATTGCAGCGCGATCCGCGGCGCACTGGTCCGCGAGGGTGAGGCGATCCTGCGCCATACGTCGCCGCGCGGCCTGCCGATCTATGACCGCTACGTCAGCTCCTCGCTGCTGTGCCCGGGAAACTCGATCGGCGTCTGGGCCAGCGTGCCGGCGCGCGACACCAACTCCTGCCGGGTGATCGCCTGCGACGCCAATGCCAGCGACGACGACAACTTCTTCCAGACCCGGCCGTTGCTCAGGATCACAGAGTAGTCGCGGCTTCCCGGCGCGGTTGTCCGGTCAAGTCTGCGGTTGGCGCATGTAAAAGTAGTCGAACAATTCACGCCCGAACCCGAGCGAGCGATAGAGCGCGCGGGCCGGTTCATTGTCGGTGACAACCTGCAGCACGCCCTCGTTGACGCCTTGCGACGCCGCCCAGTTCATCAGGGATTGCACCGATTTGCGGGCAAGGCCCCTGCCCCTGTGGCCCTCCTCGGTGGCAACGGATTCGATGACCAGAAGCCCATCCACGACAACTCCATAGGCGACCGACCGGATCGTTCCATCGACATCGGCGCCGGAAAACAGTTTCGGGCCTTCGATCAGATCAAGCATCGCGCGAAACAGGGCTGCATCGGAAACGGCGATCCGGTTCCGGGCTGAGAGCCAGTCTTCGTGTGGGTCCGGCCCGACGGTCACGCCTGGTTCGGAGGCGCGGCGGCGGCTGTCCATGTCGGCGTGAAGCGTCGTGGTGGCGCCTTCCTGGCGGTAACCGCGTCTCGACAGCGTTGTGGTGGACGCGCCCGCGAACGACATGACGCGCACCATGGCGGGCTGCGCGAAATGTGCATAATGCGCCTCCACCTGATCGATCAGCCTGTCGTCGATGGCCTGCGACTGGGGCCGCTGGTTCAGGGAATTGACGCGGCGGATCGATCCGCCGCTGAGCCGCGCGGTCCAGCCGCCGATATCTGTTTCCCGGTCGGCCGGCCAGGCCGCGCGGCAGGCCATTTCGGCGCGCCAGAGCAAATCCAGATCCATCCCTACTCCCCTGATCACGATCTCAACTTGATGCTATTCCGGCAGGATCATGTGGCCGTCCTCGCCCAGCGGCATGAACGGATTGTGCGCCAGTTCCCACAGATGGCCGTCGGGATCGGCGAAGTAGCCCGAATAGCCGCCCCAGAACACCTCGTGCGGCTTCTTGACCGGCGTTGCGCCGCAGCCGACCGCGAAGTCCCAGGCGGCATCCACCTCATCCCGCGAGGCCAGGTTCTGGGCGAGCGCCATGCCTTCGAAGGCCTGCGGACGGGTGGGCGCGACACCCGCGTCGGCGGCCAGCGCATCGCGTCCGAACAGCCCCAGCACCGTGCCGCTCATCAGGAAGAAGCTGACGCTGTCATTGGAAGCGGAGGAGCGTTTGAAACCCAGCTTCTCGTAGAATGCCGTGGACGCGGCGATGTCGGACACGCCGAGGGTGATCAGGGTGATGCGGGACTGGAATGCCATTGCTGCCTCCGGGCTGCCCGAAGCTCCCACTCCGGACCAACACACGTTAAAGAAACGGAACATACCGTGAACTAACCGGGGTGATACCGGCGACATCGGTGGATGTCAATTCTCCACGCCGGGCTACCGGCACCCAGCGCCGAACGCCCCGCGCCTATTCGCCGGTCCATTCCGGCTTGCGCTTGCCGATGAAGGCGCCGATGCCCTCTTCGGCGTCGCGCGCCATCATGTTCTCGACCATCACGCTCGCGGTGTATTCATAGGCCTGTTCCAGCGACATCTCGGCCTGGCGGTAAAACGCTTCCTTGCCGATCTTCACCGTCAAAGGCGATTTGGATGCAATGGTTTCGGCGTATTTCATGACAATCTGATTCAGGTACTGGCGCGGCATGATGCGGTTGATCAGCCCGAATTCGCGCGCGGTGGAGGCATCAATGGTCTCGCCGGTCAGAAGCATCTCCATCGCCTGCTTGCGGTGAACGTTGCGGGACAGCGCCACCATCGGCGTCGAGCAGAACAGCCCGATATTGACGCCCGGGGTGCAGAAGGTGGAGGTGTCGGTGCACATCGCAAGATCGCAGGAGGCGACCAGCTGGCAGCCGGCGGCGGTGGCCAGCCCGTCAACCTCGGCGATCACCGGCACCGGCAGATGCACGATCGTCTGCATCAACTCGGCGCAGAGCTTCATGGTGCGGGCGAAGAAGGCCCTGCCCCGGTCCTCGTCGGCGCGGTGCAGCGTCAGTTCCTTGAGATCGTGGCCGGCGGAGAACAGCTTGCCCGGCGTCGCCGCGGCAAGGACCACGACGCGGATGGACGGGTCCGCGCGCGTCGCGTCGAACACGTCCTTGAGCGCCTGCATCATCGCCATCGACAGCGCGTTGGCCGGCGGATTGTTCATCTCCAGCCGCAGCACATGGCCCAGCCGCTCGGTTCTGACCAGACCGCCCGTCGCATCCTGTTTCATCTCAACCACAGTCATCGGCACCATTCCCTTGGCATGTTTCTCCCAGTCTAGCGCGCCCGATCGCCAGCGGGAACCCCGCCGGGCGCCAAGGCGCGCATTGACCGGGCCGGCGATTTCCGCGATTTTGCCGGCGGAAAGATTCTTTGCGGGAGGAAAGACGACCGGTGGCGGCTGCGCCATCAGACCTGGCGGGCGGCCGTGCCTGCCCCCCAATCCCCAATCCCATCCCCGATCATTGACAGGACCCAGCCCATGCAAGCACCGGCCACGCCCGTGATGTCCGCCGCCGACGTCTCCGCCTATCTCGACGAGGTCTTCCCGCAGATTGCGACCAATGGCGACGACATCCGCGTGCTCGAGGTGACGCCCGGCAGCGCGCTGGTCCGCCTGCATGCGGGGGAAAAGCATCTTCGTCCCGGCGGCACCGTCAGCGGGCCGACGCTGTTCATGCTGGCCGATGTGGGCGCCTATGCGGTGATCCTGGCGCATATCGGCCGGGTGGCGCTGGCGGTGACGACAAACCTCAACATCAACTTCCTCAAGAAGCCCGAACCCGGGCCGCTCGACGCCACCGCCACCATTCTCAAGCTCGGCAAGCGGCTGGTCGTCACCGACATCGCCATCGCCGATTCCGGCGGAGATCTGGTCGCGCATGCCACCGCCACCTACTCGATTCCGCCGCGCAGCTGAGGCAAAAGAAAGGAATTCATACGGTATAATAATACCGTATTAACAAGCCATTGTTTTCAATGAGTTATTTTATATGTCGGCCCGGCACCGCTGCTTGACGGGTTTTTGCGCCTCGCCTATAAGCCACGCAGCGTTCACAGCCCTCATGGGGCGCGGCGCGTCCGTTGTTCCGGCCTATAGCTCCGGAGCAACCCAAGCAACAAGAAACGTCCGGCCTTCGGCGCGCGCCGATCCGGATCCTGAATGAAGAGAGAACCTCA
>TARA_R110002020_G_scaffold50791_2_pt1 | contig 16077 bp, 19 predicted proteins | sample TARA_R110002020 | Tara Oceans TARA_R110002020 (sample SAMEA4396489) | marine metagenome | biome: Westerlies Biome; feature: [MES] marine water layer (ENVO:01000295) within the mesopelagic zone...; material: water (ENVO:00002006), including particulate matter (ENVO:01000060) such... | reverse complement strand
TTGCGCGCTTCCATTCCACAGAATGGCCAAGGCGCATTCATCACAACGGCGGATTTTCAGCGGCAAGCGTTCGATGTGGCGTTAGAGATCGGATTTCCCCGGATTGGCCTGATCAACGGCGAACAGTTGGTTGATCTGCTGGTTGAGCACTGGGACGATATTCCAACGGAGTTCCGAGACCGCTTGTCTTTAAAGCGCGGACTGGTTTTGGCATGAGCGGTTTTTCCGAAGATACCGTCGAATATGCCGCAATCGAGACGCTGAAATCTCTTGGTTGGCTGTACCTGCATGGTAGCGTCATCGCGCCAGAGGGGCCTTCGCCCCAGCGCCCATCCTATTCTGAGGCCGTTTTGCTCAAGCGTCTGGAGGCTTGGGTTGAACAGATCAATCCCGATGTTCCGGAAGAGGCGCGTGCCGAAGCGATCCGCCAGGTTTTGACCAGCCAAACCCACGATGTGGTTGAGGAGAACCGGCGCATATATGGCCTGATCACCGAAGGCGTTTCTGTTGAGTTTCGCGCTGGTGAACGCATTGTCGGCGATAAGGTCTGGCTGATCGATTTCGAGAACCCGGACGCAAACGATTGGCTTGTGGTCAACCAATACACCTTGATCGAAGGACACAAAAATCGCAGACCCGACGTGGTACTTTTCGTCAATGGCTTGCCGCTGGCGGTTCTCGAACTGAAGAACCCTGGCGACGAAAATGCCACGACTACGGCAGCATACAACCAGATTGAAACCTACAAGCGCGATATTCCTTCGTTGTTTCGCACCAATGCTGTGCTGGTAACCTCTGACGGTATCAAAGCCCGTATCGGTTCGCTGACCGCTCAGGAAGAACGCTACATGCCATGGCGTACAATTGATGGCACCGACTATGCGCCACCCGGCACCCCAGAACTCGACACTATGTTGCATGGCGTATTCGAGCGGCGCCGGTTTCTGACGATCATCCGGGATTTCACTGTGTTTGGTGATCTCGGCGAGGGGCCGTTCAAGATTATCGCCGGCTATCATCAGTTTCATGGGGCGCAGAAGGCGATCCGTGAAGCCATTGATGCATCCCGTCCAGAAGGTGACCGCAAGATTGGCGTGATTTGGCACACGCAAGGGTCCGGCAAGAGCTTTCTAATGGCGTTCTTTGCTGGCTTGGCGGTCAGATCGGTTGAGCTGCAAAATCCCACACTGGTTATTCTGACAGATCGTAATGATCTAGACGATCAGCTCTTCGGCACCTTTAGCCTGTGTCGCGACCTTATCCGTCAACGCCCAGAGCAAGCGGAAAACCGGGAAGATTTGAAGCGCCTACTGGAGCGCTCGGCTGGTGGCGTGATCTTCACGACGGTCCAGAAGTTCCTGCCCGTTGGAACCGAGGAGAGCTTCCCGCTTTTGACGGATCGCCGAAACGTCATTGTTATTGCAGACGAAGCTCATCGAACCCAATACGGTCTGGATGCTCGCCTCAATACCAAGACAGGCGTCCGTCGCTATGGCTATGCACACTACATCCGCCAAGCCCTACCAAATGCCTCGTTCATTGGATTCACGGGCACCCCAGTGGAAGGTGCGGATCGAAACACACCCGCAATTTTTGGCGACTACATCGATATCTATGACATTTCGCGAGCAGTCGAAGACGGCGCGACGGTACCAATCTATTACGAAAGCAGGTTGGCGCGCATCGAACTAGACGAAGATGAAAAGCCGAAGATCGACGCGGAAATCGAGGCATTGGTCGAAGACGATACGCTGACCGAGGCAGAAAAATTCAAAGCTAAATGGGCGACAGTAGAAGCGCTAGTCGGCGCGGAGAAGCGGCTCAGCCTTGTGGCGTCTGACCTTGTCACACACCTGGAAGCACGGCTTGCCGCGTTGGATGGAAAGGCGATGGCTGTTTGCATGAGCCGCCGCATCTGCGTGGAACTGTACGAAGAGATCGTCAAGTTGCGGCCCGAATGGCATTCTGAAGACGACACCAGCGGCGCAGTCAAAATTGTTATGACTGGTGCCGCCTCAGACCCATTGGGCTGGCAACAGCACATAGGCAACAAGCGTCGACGGGACCTGATTGCGAAGCGGGCCAGAGACCCAAGTGATCAGCTTAAGCTCGTCATTGTTCGCGATATGTGGCTCACGGGGTTCGATGCTCCGTGCATGAACACAATGTATGTCGACAAGCCAATGCGAGGCCACGGCCTTATGCAAGCCATTGCGCGCGTAAACCGGGTCTTTCGCGATAAGCCGGGCGGACTCATCGTCGACTATATCGGAATACTCCAGAACCTAAAAAATGCGCTCAAAGATTACAGCCCAACGGACCAAGGCAAGACCGGGATTCCGGAAGGCGAGGCCGAGGCAGTTATGGAAGAGGCATTCCAACGCGTGAAGGCGATCTTTCATGGGCACGACTACCAGGCCGGCTTTGGAGGGGCTCCACAACAGCGGCTGAAAGCTCTCGCGGGAGCTATGGACTGGGTCCTCAAGTGGCAGGAAAAGCAGGCAGCAAAAGCTGCAACCGATGAAACTCGAAAGCAAGCCCACCGTGCATACCAAGATTTGGTCCTCGCCCTAACTAAGGCTTACGCCTTGGCCTCCGCCAGCGACGCGGCAGCCATTATCCGCGATGAGGTGGGCTTCTTTCAGACAATTCGGGCAGCAATCGCAAAATCTACCGCCACAGGCGCCATCTCTCAATCTGACCGCACCTTTGCGGTGCAACAGCTTATCGACCGAGCGGTAGCATCTACTGAAATCATAGATGTTCTGCATGCGGCTGGCATTGAGAGCCCGGACATATCGATTCTGTCCGACGACTTTCTTGCTGAGGTTCAAGGCATGGAACGAAAGAACCTAGCACTGGAAGCGCTTCGAAAGCTGCTCAATGGCGAAATCAGAAGCCGAATGCTAACTAACGTGGTCGAAAGCCGGACTTTCTCCAAACGACTGGAAGAAGCGGTGGCGCGGTATCATACCAATGCTATCTCCGCGGTTGAAATGATCAACGAATTGATTGCGCTTGCAAAAGACCTTCAGGGCGCGAGAGCGCGAGGGGTAGAGCAAGGGTTATCGAACGAGGAAATCGCCTTCTATGACGCGCTAGCGCAAAACGAGAGCGCAATCGAGGTGCTCGGCAACGACACGCTTCGCTTGATCGCTCACGAACTGCTTGGGCAGCTCCGACAAAACGCGACGGTTGATTGGCATAAGAGGGAGAGCGCCCGCGCGAGGATGCGGGTGCTGGTGAAACGCATCTTAAAAAAATACGGCTACCCGCCTGATCTTGCCGAAGACGCAGTGAAGCTCGTGCTTGAACAGGCAGAGGCGCTGCTGCGGCAGTTTGGTTGAGCTTGACGTGATCTCCCTACCCCTAATTTAGCTCGAAGTATGCTCAGGCCCCATCAAGGAGCACACATGAAACGAAACCACGTCGTCGGTACAGTAGCTCGTGCAGCAATCGAGTGCCCCTACCAGTTGAAACATAACGTTTCCGCATGATCCGCGAAATAGTTAGCCTACTAAATGCCTTGTCAGCATGGCGGCTGGAGCATCATCGGCTAGTGAATAGCTTCCGATAATGCCGTTTTAACTAAAATTCGTGCCCCGGCTCAAAAGCTCACGCACACTGGCCTAATGACCGACTATTCGTTATCAGCAGTCATGATGGCTCCGACATTAAATTGCCCCTCCAGGTTTGCTGAATGAGTATTCTAGACGAAATTAGGAAGGACTATGAAGCGCTCGTAAACCTTCCGCCGAGTGCGGACGGCAATGAAAAGCGCGCACGTGGGTTTGCTTTCGAGCGGCTTCTTAAGAAGCTCTTCTCTCACGACAAGCTTGAACCACGCGCAGGATATAAACCTTCGGGTGAGCAGATTGATGGCTCAATATACCTCGATGGCCGCGTCTATCTTCTCGAAGCAAAATGGCATGCGGACCCCCTGCCGGCCTCCACACTTTACCAATTCAAGGGAAAGGTTGACGGCAAACTCCTCGGCACGGTTGGCATCTTTATTTCCATGTCTGGGTACGGTGATGACGCTGTTGACGCGCTCACCTTAGGCAAAGGCCTAAATGTAATCTTGGTCGATCGTAGCGACATGGATTCTGCGATCATTCGGCAGAACGGCATTAAGCAGATACTATTGCTCAAAATTCGCAAGGCGGCCGAAGAGGGTGTCATCTACTTCCCAGTGGAGGGTGACCTTGTCACCGCAAATGAGACGCGAACTGTGGAAATAGAGGATCTTCGCTTCGACCCAGTCACAGGCAGTGTGATGGCGATGAGACCGGTCCCTCAGGTGTCAGCTGACCTCTTAATTGTCTGCGAAGGTAACAATGACCGCGCCGCTATAGCGGTGCTCGCCGAACGCATCCTTGCTGCCGCTGGGTCAAGTCGATCGATCAAAATTCTCACGGCGATGGGAAAGCTCACGATCCCTAAAGTAGCTAATGCGCTATGGAACACGTTCAGCACGGATTCAAAAGTCCTTATTGTTACGGACGGAGATCGGGACCCGGACGGTACTGCGGCTATGCTGGAACGAGGTCTTGAGTTTAGTGAATGGGAGGCGGTTATTCCAAATCCCAGCATCGAAACTTGGCTGGGACTAGAGGCGCAACTGGCTAGAAGGCCAAGGCCATCCCTGGATAGTTTCCGTATCGCGGCAGAAGCGCTCGACATCGAGGATCTTCGCATCGTCGATGCTGAATTCGCGCGTTTCTACGACACCGTGCTAGGGTCATAGCGAACAAGAACCACTTACGCCGGCCTAAGTTGAAGCACCGGGTTTTAAAGGATCGGTATCTTTGGGATGCGGGTGTGGCTCCTACCTTCATACATTTGGAAGTCCCCGTCTGATGGCGCCTGACCCGTCCGATCTGCAGTCTGCCATGCGCAGGACTTACGTGGAGACCGCGTTTATTGTTCCCGCTGATCATAACTATCTGCTGGCCCGCTTAGCTTTCCTAAAGGGAATGGCTCAGGCAGGTTATTTCGAAGCAGCTCAAGCCTTGGAAAAATACCTCAAAGCCTCGCTGCTACTAAACGGCAACAGCGCACTTCAAGGCCACAATTTCCAGGAGTTGCTTGAAGCCCACCAGATAATCTGGCCCGACGCGTTGGACTATGAAATATTTGGGGCGGACCTTCCTGAGGGGCCTGCCAGGATAAATCGGCCCCAGGGCGACACCATTGCAAAATTCATAGCCCGGCTTGCTTTGTACGGCAGCACCGACAACCGCTACACTCGCGATGGATATGTGTTCGACTCCTTAGAACTCACCAAGCTCGACCAAGTCCTTTTCTTAGTGCGCGGCACAAGTCGACCGTTTGATGGTCGGGAAACTAAGCGGGCTTGGCATCTCGGCGGACACTTACCGATAGAGGGCTGGGCTGCTCGGCGTGACGAGCCGCTTTCGATTGATTTTTTCGAAGGCAACGGGGTGTGGCTCTCGGCCCTTGAGGAAGAAGGCGTCACTTTCGGAAGGCAGCCGATGCTCGCATATCAGGCGTCGGCGATCCAGTCAGCGCTGATGATCGTCGGCGACGATCCGGCCATTTTGCTCAAAGCCGAATTCTTTGAATGGCTATTGAGGAGCGTCCATTTCAATAGCCGGGACCGAAAGAGCATCCTAGCTGAGATCGCGCGGCTTAGGGCGACCTCCGACGCGGAACAAGCGAGCTGTTAATTGCTATCAAGCTGCCGTTGCGTCGGTGAGTGTGGAGGCTTTCGGGACTTCGCACAGAGCGCACCAATGACCTAAATGGGTTCTGCTGCTGCCGTTGAGGCGATCCGTCGCTGACGGCTGCTAACGAACGTCTAGGTTTAAAAGCGGATTGTCTATTGCCGGGCCCAAATCATGGAGCAAATCGGTTTTGGCGCTTGCCACTGGAAACATAACCTTTTCGCGTGATCGCGCGAAAAAATTAGTTGGTTTCTTCCCCGAGCCTGGCCAGCAAGCGCAGGTGCCAGCAGGATCAACAGGTTGCGTATGAACGTAAGGAACTGCGTAGTTCATTACGTTTGGGATCATCGCTTCACAGAGGGCAAAGTCTTTGGCCCAAGCAGCCCGCTGAGAAAATGTGTTCAACAGAGTAATTGGACGAACGCACGTATTCCCTAATGAGGGACTAGTGAAAAGGTGAGTCCGTCTCATCTGCAAGCGGGCCATCGAAAGATGTGATCGCAGTGTCACCGGCCGCGTGCGCTTCTGCGGCCTTCACGATGCGCCTGTACAGGTCCTCCTCGGCCTCTTCGTCAAGCGGCTGAGCTGAGGTGAGCATTACACTATGGAACGCGATGTCGCCTTTCGGGTCAAAGTTTCGCCGGATCTCCAGCCCGAATGCCGCGTCAGCGATCTCGCTGATATCACCTGCGAAAAGCTCGGTTTCGTAAAACAGCACCAGCCACTGCTGTTGCCTTTGATGACCGTCGACTTCGTCTTGATGTAGAGAGGCATAGGTGTGGTCAGGTGCAAAAAACCAGTCCTGACCCACCTCATAGTCGCAAAGAGCCTCGATCCAAGTCGCAATGCGGACGTTCCGAATGTGGTCGGTTTCCGCTATCTCCAATGCTCCCGAGGGTATTGTGACGAATTCACCGCCAAGCTCCTCCCAAGGCTGATCGCTGAACCTCTCCAAATCGTAACAGTGTTTGTGCATGACTAGACTCGAGCCTCGCTCATCATAGTTCGTCCTTCAGCTTTGCAACCGAAAGGGCCCGGCCTAGGTCACGAGCCAGTGGTTTCAGTATATGTTCGTCCTGGACATAAAGCAGGACTTTCGTTGGCCCCTGAATGCGGTCTGTTCCAATGCCATAAGCGCATAGTGACGGCTGCCAATCCATGGGAATTTCGGCGACACCTGTACTGGAAACTGGCCAACCTTCAAGTTTGGCTACTATCCGCTCCCATGGATCCATATGCTTTGAGACGTTTGCGCTTGCGAGGTTCACGTCGGCGCTGCGCAAGCAAAATCGTTCAGTAAAAAATCTTGCGTACTGGCAGACGTATTCCCACGTTGCCAACTTGGTCAGCTCATTAGCCAAGTCCAAAAACTGTGTCACTTTTGGGTCTGTTGCCTTTGTGATGTCGGTATACGTCGCGGTGTAAAATCTCATTTCCATTTCCTCATACTGAGCCGATGCCGGCCTCGAAAAGAGGCCGGCAATTGGGCATTTTGGTTTGTGGGATCAGACGGCTTTGACCGAGGCTATGAGCTGCGCGAGGGCACGCTCAATGTCCCGAATGCTGCCGTTTGCGGCGGTTAGAAGGGCTTGGACCTTTGGCAGGCTGACGCTGACGCCCTCTTGGGCGAGAATATACTGCGCCCGCGGAGCCCACTGGGCCGGAGATGGCACCTTGAGTTCAAACTGCTGACACCGATTGAGAAGCCCGCCGTCGACAAGACCTGGACTGTTGGTCGTGAAAATCACGCCGTACTGTCTGCGGCCGTCGAGGAAATCGCGGAGATCAAGCTGCTTTTCCTTGAGGCGATCAACATCCTCGATGATCACATAAGGATAGGCAATTCCGTCAATGGAGCCCAACATCCAACCGTTATCCAACAAGTCGTGACTGGTGGCATTGTACTTGCCGCCAGCGAGAACGGTGGCTTTGTTACCGGTGCCGACGCGATGGAAACCCGCATTGGCGACAATTTGCGCGAGGGTTGATTTGCCCCCGCCAAAATCTCCGTAAAGGAGGATATTGTCTCGCGTGGCACCAGTAGCGAATGGGCGAATGGCAACTTCGACCAATGAATCCTCGAAGACGAACTCACTGAGCTTGGTGGGGGCGTACTTGGAAAGCAGGGTCATTACAGGCTCTCCGCACCGTTGGCGATGTCGGAAATGACAACGGACAAATTATTGGCTCGGTCATTTTGCTTTGAAGAGACATCGGCAGACTTGAGCTGAACTGCCGCAAGCTTACCCGCTTCGACCAAGAGGGAGTTCACGAGAGTGCCGTTTTTCGAGCCGTAGACGATTTCGGAAGTGCCGGACTTGGACTGCCGTACCAAGGCAACAGAGAAGGCATGCGAGGCATCTGCACTAGGCGCTAGGGCCGGCACTTTGGTGGGAATTTCGAAAAGTGCGTCAGAAGCATTGAAGTACTCTTCGGCGGACTTGCGAAGTTCTCGCTTCCGCTGAGCTTCGGGCACGCCGGACTTTCCGGAGCGACGAATGCTTTCGATACCGCCATTGGCGACAATCCAGGCAGCAACACTATCGGACTTGATGTCCTTTTGGACAGCGGCTTCGATGACGTTGGCATATGTGTATGCACGTTTGCCGCATTCCCCGAACACCCACCGCACAACGCGAGTACCGAGACTGGCGTTCTGGTTGAAGTGGATTTTGCGGGCAGTGAGCGCGTCCGTCATGGTCTTGCGCAGCTGACGGTTGAGGACAAGCTGACTGTAGATGCCGACGCACTCGGCAAGGATATCAAACAGTTCGTCATTGCTTTTCTTCAGTGATCCTTCTTGCCAAACCATGCGGGTCTGCGAAAGCAGATCGAGCGCGGCGAGAAGATCGGATGCAGTAATTATGGTGGTGGTCATTTTAGTACTCGCGTTTTCGGCGAAATTGCCGATGACCACGTGATATCTTTTGGCAACATTAATTGCTCATATCAAACTTATATGCTATGATTCATGGTATGATGGTAGCGAAGAGAGTGGAGTTTTCCGGGTCCAACCGGATTGGGCGGCGGAGAACCGCCGCCAGTCAGCTGGATTGGCGCTATCGGGCTATCTACGAGTTCCTGCAGATAAGCCCGAGCTATTGGCTGGCTCACAAGGCGGCGCGCGGGCAGCTCCCGGACTCAACTCCGGTACCTAGTGATTTTGCACTCGTACAACGGACGTACGAGGCATTTGGCACCGTATGGCTGAAGTCGTTCCACTCCTGGTGGTTTGACGTCGCGCAGTACCAGTTCGCGGTTGAGCGTTCCCCACAAGTGCATGTCATAGGCCAAGTGAAGGCGCGTGAGGCACTGAGCGACGAAGCCAAAGCAATATTTGTTGCGCAAATGGAGGATGCTCTGGATGCGCAACGGGATGTTGATGGCCTCCCGGAAACCATAGTGTTGAGCATTCCGCTGCACGGCACGCGCCGAGACGTTCAACGCGCTATCAAGGCCACCATCGAGGGGCTGGACTTTCAAGCCGCGACAAGTGGCAACTACAGGCTCTTGCGCACAAAGGCGCGGGAGGACGCGGTATTGAAGGCGCTGCGGGTGGTAAGGGCAAGGGCGGCCCGTCCCAAAGCTCCGATTTGGGAAATTGCCGGTCTAATCAATCTGAATGCAGAACGAAGCCGCCTCGGCAGCGTTGATGACAAGCATGTGCTGTCAGCCCACACCAGCCGCTACACCAAGCGCGCATATGTGCTGGCTGAAAATGCGGCACGTGGCTCGTTTCCGGATGAGTCAAAACTGCCCGATGATATCGCTATCCAAGAGTTTGATTTTGCTCTGTTGAACAGGGTGTATCGAGCAGAGCTCAAATTCTTGGAGGGTGAGCTCAAAGCCCTTCGCGCATCTAGGAACTGGACCTCACAAACCCCTTAGTGGCGGAAACCATCGTGGAGCATGCACGCTGCGCTGGCATGCGTCCAAAGCTTGCAGTTGCCCAACGCAGCAAGCAGCGTTGGCTTCACTGCGCTTTTGGTGTTTCACCTTGCTGTGTCCAGCTGACTTAGCATCGCCGTTGAACCGTTTGACTGTTTTGTTCTTTCTTTTGATCCAGTGCTATGATTGCTCTGGCAAAGGAAGAACATAACGGCCGTCACGCAGCAGTTTTGGGCAGGCTTATGTCTTTCCCTTCGACGCGGTTTCAGCGTTGCTTGGTTGGTTTCCGGGTCAACGATTTTTCGGACATCAAGTCCGCCAGCAAGATGATCTGGTCGCCGTTGTAATCGCGCCATTTCATCTCTTTGGTCATGTAGTCGGCAGCGCCGAAGGCGTCATAAGCGCGCTCGACCACAACCGTTCCGCTCGGGCAGATGTGCTGCCAGAAGTGCTGCGTCATCATCTGTCTGCCCCAACGGTTTGCATATGGGAAGTTGACCAGGCCATGTACGTGAACATTCGATCGTGTGTGCTCGACGAAGAATATCCCGTTGGCACGCTTGCTGTGATGTGTCGTGCTCCACCTGGCACCAAGGGCCCAGTCATCCAGCCGCGCTGCAAGGTCCCCGACTAGACGCCGAACTTTCTCGATACTGCACGTCTGGTTGATTGCCAGATTGACCATGTCTGTCGGATCGAACTGAACCCCAAATTCCTTGTATGCCTCCCGTAGCACCCGCCAGTTCGTTCCATCACCTGTCATCGCAAATCTCCCGGTCGCATAAATAAGTACTTATCCATTGAGCAGCGACGAGCAGCACGAATTAGAAAAACCTGATCGGGCATCGAATGGATGGGAGAAACAGCAAATGATAGTCAACAATCTCGATGCTTTAGCGGCAACGTATTCGGGACTGCAGCGTATAGGCGTTGTCAGGAGCAAAGCCGACTTTTCGAGACGCTTCTTGGAGAAAACCGGCAGCTATCTGACCTCGATGCAAACGCGGTCACGCAGTGTGCCGGACGTGGTTATGGCCACATTGGAATGGTCACTGCAGCGGGAGTTGCTGAGCTATGCGCAGAACCCGCATCTGGGTGCCTGCTACGCCATTCGGCTCAACCAGGCCTATAGCTGCATTGATCAGCAGCTTCGGTTTGTCAGGCGCCATAGGGCGTCGATTGCTAAGCTGACGATGATGGCGCCTGCCAATGATGCAGGCCCCGCAGAATTCCCACCACAGCATATGCAGGGAGTGCTGGATTGGGTAGGCAAGGCATGATGGTCGGCAGACAAAATAGTCGTCCTCGTCACCAGAAGGCTTTATTTGAGAAGACCTCCATTGAACGAGGTCCAATATGACACTTCTCGATACCCTCACGCTTTCCGCTGTATCCCCGCGGGAAAAGCTCTCGCCGGTAGCCCGCAAGCGGCTCAAGCTGCTGGAGCAGCTAGAAATCCAGATCACCACTGCAGAATGCGAAGCAGATGGTGGTGACTATCTGCATAGCGTTCGCCGGTGGGTGCGCGTCGAGGGCAGCACGGAAAAGCAGCTGATCACCAAGCCCATGCACGTGCGCCGTTGGTGGTGGACCGATGAACGCGGCAAGATCATGGTATCGCTGCGCCTGGGCAACCGGGTGATGGAAGTGGCGCCGGGCAAGGTCAGCATCGAAGTTGGGGTGCTGGAAAAGCTGCCCGAAACGCTCAAGACCCTGCGCGAGGCGATTGCCGCCGGCGAACTCGATGAACAGCTGAAGGTCTCGCCGTTTGTCCGGCCAATTCCAAAAGCTAAGGCTAAGCCATAGTGTCAGACGCCCCCTTAATCGCTAATGCGCTTGCCACCAGCTTAAAACCGCTATTGCGCCAGATAGCTCATCAGCTCACGCTGATGGGCCACGTCCAGGACAGTGATGAGTTTGCGCACAACTGGCTCGGCAGTTTCGATGCCTATGATCGGCTCCGCGGGTATACCCTGTTGGAACTAGCGGATGTCGTGCAGTCATTGGAGTTCGGCTTAGGGCTGCAGGAATGCATTCACCAGAGCGACTGGGAACAGGCTCAATCGGATCGGGACAGTTGGCAAGCGCGTGTTCGGCTCAGCGCGTTGCGGCTAATGTTGGTCCGGCTTCGTCGGTGGAAGCGCGAGAGCGGCTGGCAAACAGTCATGTTCGATTAGGCTGCCGAGACCGTCATGCCAGGCAGCCGCACCTTTGCAACTATAGCGTTCCCAAACCGGCAGCCCTACGCGGTGGTGGTGCCAACCAGCACTACCCTCTCCCGGCAGCAGCTTTATGACTTGGTGTGGTCGGAGCCGATGACGAAAATATCGGCCTCGTTGGGGATATCGGACCGTGGCCTAGCCAAAATCTGCATGCGACATGAGGTGCCTACGCCACCACGTGGATATTGGGCGCGGGCCGCCACTGGTCGAAACGGCAATAGGATACCGTTGCCTGATCTTGGCGATGAGCACCACGTGCCGTTGACAGTTTTCAATACGCTTTCCGCCCTGCCGACGGGTATTTCCGAGGTTGTGCGCGAAGCCCGACATGACCGGAGAGAACAGGGCGAGAGGCGCCTAAACGGTGCGAAATCTGAGGTCGACCCGACTGCTGTACCACTAATCCTTTGCCCTACCATTGATGCGCTACGAACGGCCATTCCCGACAATGATGGTCAAGTCCAGTCTGATAACGGAGGGAAATGTGCCGTCAGGGTACACCAACGACACATTGAGCGAGCGGTTCGATTTCTATCTCGTCTTGCCAATTCGCTATTGGACGAGGGAATGGATGTTCTCGCTAACAGGACAGCGCTTCAAGCGATTGGCGGGTCAGATAAGCTCGAATTCACTCTCGCTGAGCGCGCGCAGAATGGAGACACCGGCACTGGTGGACAGTTGGTCGTTTCGATCATCTCTCGGGGTGGCACGGGGCTCAGGCGAGTATGGTCTGACCGCAAAGCGCAACCCATAGAAGAGCAGCTTCCGAAAATCGTCGCTGGCTTCCAGGCATTTCTCCGAGCTGAAAAAGCAAAGCGCGAAGACAATGAACATCGGCGTCGTCAGCGACAGCACGTAGAACATCGCCAGTTACTCGCGCAGCAGCGGAAGGATCGTGAGGAGCAGCGGATTGGCCATCTCAAGCGGATTGTGGAACTGCGCCGGGAGGCTAACGAGATCAACAATTGGCTCGCATCGCTACCTGTTGACCAAGTTGTTGCCGACTGCACGGAACTGGGCCGAATGGTCAAATGGGCGACGTCACGGCAATCACGCCTTGAAAGTCTCACTTCACTGCAAGCCGCGAGCGCCCTAATTGATGGGCGGGATCTTTTCCCCGAAATAGATGACCTTCAGGACCCTGAAGGAGACCTGCTCATCTAGGGAGCCATGCATGCGACAGCGGCTGGCAAGCGTTGCTGTCAACCAGGGTGCTGCTGTTCGCCCGGCATTAAAGGTCGGTCCCTTTGGAGGCACCTCAATTGCTTCCTTGCCATGGGTCCCTTAGCTTCCCGTCTAGACATCATTGCCAGGGGCTAAGAGTGAGTGCTCGTCTAACGACCGCCATTAGGATTGGCGACGCAGCAAGGGCCGTATTTCGAAAGACTCAGAGCTTTCCCGAGCAAGATTTCGGCGGCCCTCCAGACCTGAGACATTTCCAAGAAATGGGCGTCGAGCCGATGCTACTCGCCCTTTCAATGGAGTTGGCACTTAAGGCCTGGTTCGTTTTTGACTACGATGATCCGAAACACTCTAAGTCGCATGATCTCGCCAAGCTATTCGACGCGCTTAAGCCCGAGAGTAAAGAAAAACTCGACGCTGAGTTCAAGAGATCAGTGGCTCCTTACCACCCGAACTTCTTCTATGTGAACTACGGCATTGGCCACGTTATGTTCCAGCATAAGGATGCGTTTATCGACTGGCGCTATTTGCACGAGCCCAAATCGACAAGGTTCGAGCTAGGCGTCTTTGAAGCGACGCTGGAAATGGTGCTCAGCGCATTTGAAAAGCGATATCGCACTGTGTGGATCGAGCCGCTTGGGTCACTCTGAAAATTATGCATTCAGAGGGCCATTTGGGACGCTTGCGTCGGCATTCGAGCGTGCTTGGGTTATCCAGCGGGAGATTTACTGGCCTGTTAGAGATGCAACGCGCCACAGTGCGCTTTGGCTACAGGACCATTAGGATTTCAGGGGAAACGCCAAGAGCTTTTGCTAGCTTTTCAACCACATCCAAGCTGACATTGCGCTGCCCGTTCTCGACCTCGCTGAGATAGGCGCGTTTTACCCCAGCCTCAAAAGCCAACTGCTCTTGCGTCCAGCCCTTTTCTTTGCGGGCTTGGCGCACATTTCGGCCAAAGGTCTCGATCAACGTCATGTCCGCAAACTCTGTTGCGGCCGGTTGGTTCTCTATCCCCTATAGGGGACAATTCGGTTTACACCTGCACCATCTGACACTAATGTCCCTGATAGCGGACAATTGATGGTGAGGCGCACATGCGAGCTTTGGTAGTAGCGGCGGTTTTGGCGGTGGCGATGTGTGGAGTTAGCGTTGCAGCGGATCTCGCTATGCCGGTGGTTTCGGACGCTGCGGGGCCAACCCAAGCCAATGTGGTCAATCCGTATGAGCTGCTGGACCTGCCGCGCGCAGCACTGGCTGAACGCTTCCCCAATATGCCGGCGGCTGAACTTGACAAGCTTGCGTTCAAAATCGCCGACATCAATTCCATGCGCGCACCACAGCGCTGACCCCATAGCAGGCGAACAGATCCCTCTGCGCGCTTGCTGACTGGCCCTGTTGGTTCGACAAATTGTCTGACCAACAGGGCTTTTCTGTTTGGTAGTGCTCCGCCATTCGTATTGGCGGTGCTTTGCCATTCGTAAAGTCCGTCCCGACTTCAATGGCGTTTGATACTTGCTCGGCTATTCCTGTCCGGCATTGCCGATAAAGCGCTGGACGTCCGCCTTTGTGTAAGCGGCCGATAGATGATCGTCGTCAAACTGTTCGGCGAGGTTCGGGGCTGGATTGTGCCCAAGTCCGTTGAAGGTGGAGATCACCCCGTCTCTGGATACGACCTGATAGTTGGGAGCGACACCGGTCCCCAATATGCCAAAGCGCACCACGCCCTCGCTGCTACCGAACTTCACTAGGTTACCCAGCACCTTCCTGTAGTAGGTCGAATTCCCGACATGCTCCCAAAATTTGTCCTCGCTCATTTTTCTTCCTCTTCTTCAAGATGCCAGATTGCGCCTGTGCTGAACGGTGCATCTTTTACCCTGCCCCGCGCGTCGGAAATCGTGAACCCCAACCGGCGCATATGCTGCGCGACAAACCAGCCGCAAAACTGGCTGGCCTCATCTCGCTTATCTTTAGCATCGAGGAGTTTAAACACCGGCTTCACGTCATGAACGATGGCGTACACTGCCGCCATTTTGAGCCGGCTTAGTAAGCGATACTCAATTTCTCGCTCGGGCTTATCGATTGCAGCGACGAGTTTTAGTCCCGTATCGGACTGTGCATATTTTTCCCACCTAGCAGACATTGCGTTCCTCCTACAGTCCATTCCGCTACTGTTAGATATGCAACGTAGCAGGCGTTTCAAGGCCTACAGCACGAATAGTCCGCGCTTATTTTGTCGATAAGCACAGTCCTAGCACGGTTGACACCAGATAGCTGCATATGCTGGATATCCAGCTATAAGTCGCATAATTGGTAAGGGGGAGGCCGACAGTTCAATCCTGTCCGGCAGCACCATTCCATCTCCTTGATGGCGCTTAACAATTTGGATTTGCTGGACTTTCTAGGTCCGCCTTTGGTACTCAGAGGTGGTTCTCATGGTCTTGCCTATGCCTTCCCCGTACAAGCATCCCAGCACCGGCTTCTAGTGTCACCACGGCATTGGCAGCGCCATACCAGACAGGTTCTTATTCTGCCGGCTGCGCAACCGCAGCTGGACGCCGACCGGCGATCAGGACCACTATCAGGCCCATAGCAGCGATTGCGGCGCCGGCGAAGGGTATGGCTGCGACGCCGAAGCCTGCGGAAATCACAGCGCCGCCGGCGGCCGCCCCCAGCGCATTGCCAAGGTTGAACGCGCCGATATTGACTGACGAGGCCAGCCCGGGCGCACCGGCTGCGGCGTGCATGACCCTGGTCTGCACCGGCGGCACGATGCCGAAGGTGGCGACACCGAAGGCAAACAGCCCAATGGCAGCGCCGATCTGGCTGGTGAGCAGGACCGGCAGGACCATCAACACGGCAGCAATGGCGATCAGGAACAGCTTGATGCTGCCATCAAGCGACCATGCCGCCAGCCGGCCGCCCAGCGCATTGCCCACCGTGAAACCAATGCCGATCAGGACCAGGCCGAGCGTGACAAAACCCGGCGACGCCTTGGTCAGTGTTTCGAGCAGCGGCACCACATAGGTGTAGAGCGTGAACATGGCCCCGGCGCCCAGCACGGTGGTCAGCATGGCCAACAGCACCGGCGCGCGGGTGAT
>TARA_R110002020_G_scaffold433667_1_pt1 | contig 16090 bp, 8 predicted proteins | sample TARA_R110002020 | Tara Oceans TARA_R110002020 (sample SAMEA4396489) | marine metagenome | biome: Westerlies Biome; feature: [MES] marine water layer (ENVO:01000295) within the mesopelagic zone...; material: water (ENVO:00002006), including particulate matter (ENVO:01000060) such... | reverse complement strand
AATTATAGATTGGATTAATAGTCAGTAAGATGTATTTTATATTGATAGAAACTAAGTAGAAAAAGGAGTTTATAATGGCTACAAGTAATGCTGCTTATGCCCAATATGCATTAAAAAAGGATGCAATGGATGAGCAAAGGGAATTAGAAAAGGCTGGTAAAAAGAAAGGTTTATGGGGCTCATTAGGAACTGCTGCTGGAGGGTTAGGAGCTATGGCTTTATTAGGCCCTGCTGGATTATTAGCTGGAGCAACCCCATTAGTAGCTGGATTAGTAAGCGGTGGAATGAGTGCAGCTGGAGGACTTGCAGGCAAAGAATTATTAACATCAAAAAAAAATAAAGACTTATTAAAGAAAGAAGGTGGGATGTTTCATAAAGGTGGTAGAGAAGATATGAATCAAGCTATTACTACTGATATATTAAAAGGAGCGGCTACTAGTGCTTTAACTGCAGGTGTTGCTGCAGGCGCAGCTCCAAAGGCTCCTACTGAAGCAGGGATCGCTGGCATGGGTGCAGAACAAGCAGCTTTACCAGAAGGATTAAGAGCTAAAGCGCCTAATTTAGTATCAGCTCCAGAAATAACTCCATTACCAAATTTAAAAACTCCTACAGCTATGAGTAATGATAGTATTTTTGATATGTCATTTGGTAATGTATCTCAATCTTTAGGAGATTTTTAATGGCAGAATATACAGCAGAAGAGTTAGCTAATGCTACTCCTGGAGAATGGGAAGCAATATTAGATGATTTTGATATAGGGTCAGATTATGAAAAGTATTTTGCTAAATTTGACCAAAGTGAATTAGAAAATATAAGGAAAAATTTTCAAAATCAAATAGGTTCATTAGACCAGAAACATCAACAAATGGCTCAAAAAACTATTGGAAGTGTTTCAACTAAAATGGGTCAAATGGGGGACCAATCTAGAGCATCTATGGCTCAAAGAGGTTTTGCAGGAGCAGGTGATATATCTTCAAGAATGAATCAGCAGAAAGGTCAGTTATTAAGTGGAGCTGGGCAAGATTTACAAGGATCGGCTGCGATGACTAAGCTTCAAAAAGAAGGAGCAGGGATTGCTAAAGATGAAAGTATTAGAAGTGCTTATTCTGATTATCAAGATCAATTTTATGGTACTCTAGGGACTGTTGAATCTTTAAGAGATGATGGTGGTGGTGGCAAAAAATAATGATTAAAGGTAGACATGTTTCTTTACATACGTTAGAAGAAACTCATCTAGAAGATGTATATCATATATTAATGAATGATGATATTGGAAATTGTTTTTCAACTACATATCAAGAAATAAGATTTGGAGGGTTAGTTGAATTTTTATATACAACTGAACCAGGTACTAATAGTAAAGCATTTACTATAGTGCATGAAGACAAGAATATAGGATTTGTAACTTTAAATAATATACATCCTATAAGAAGAAGTGCTTACATAGGAATAGTAGGTATCTCTCCTAAAGACCAGAATGGAATGCATGGAGTAGATGCTTTAAGAACTTTAATACGATATTCCTTTGATATATTAAATCTTCGAAGATTATATTCACATACTTTTGGAGATAATACTAAAATGAAGAGTTTGTATAAGCTTGGTGGCTGGACTCTTGAAGGTACTGAACGAGAATATACGTATAGAAATGGAGAATGGTTAGATAAAGAAATTTGGGCTGTATTAAGATCAGAGTATAAGGAGAAATAATGGCAATAGTGTACGAAAAAAGTGAATTGGGGACATTCTTAGAACAATTACCAACATTGTTATCGCAATATCAACAAGCTATAAATAAAGAATCTCGTGAAGATGAATTAATTGAAAAGAGATTTAATCAAGAAGTCCAATTAATGGAAATGAAAAATGAACAAGCTGAAGCTTTAAATACTCAAAAATTATTAATAGATGAATATGGTGCAAAAAAGATGGAATTACAGAATACTTTAAAATTATTTGATGATTTTCCAGGATTAAAACCAGAAGAAATGACAGAAGGTGCCCCTAAGTTAACTAATGATTATCTTAAAGGTGGGAAAATTGATTTAGAAATGTTAAGTGAAAATATTTCAAATATAGGGTCACATATAAATAAACTTGAAGATGCTAAAACAGAATTAGATACACAGGTTCAAGATTTTACTAAATTAGTTCCAGAATATTCAGGATTAAATACTGTATTGCAAGCTCAAGAATTTGCAGATTTAAAAGAACATGCTGTAAATGAATTAGGGTATCAACCTGAAGCTATGGATTATGCCTATGGTCAAATGGGGACTCCTACACAAATAAAAGAATCAGCATTTAAAATGACTGACTATCTTAAAAAGGAACATACTGTAGCTGGTGATTCTAATTATGCATTACTTCAAGGAGCTGTTAAAGTAGAAGAGGATGGTACTATAGAAGATGTAATGAAGAAGTTGTCTTATGAGGATGCTGATGGAAACCCAGTAAAACCTTCAGAGAAAATAGTTAGCAAAGTTGTAGAATTTTTAGGCCAAAGTAATCATAAAGAATTTATGCAGAATCTACATGCCTATAAAGGAGAATCAGGAGAGTTGCTTCGAGAATTCTTTACTACAAATCCTAAATTTAGAATCCCTTACATGAATCTAAAAGACTCTTATAGAAATGAAATAGCATTAGAAAGAGAGATGTTAGATATTACTGGTCAGAAATCTGACATTGATATCTCATCATTTTCTGAAAATATATCAGGAATGAGTAAAGATACTATGTTTGGTTATTATAAAGATATTATTTCTAAAGTTCCTTTAGACGAACATCAACAATACTTTACAGCTATGGAGCAAGCAGTTGGCTCAGATGATTTGTATCCAGAATTTAAAGAATGGTCTGGATTAGATTTAGATGATGATTCAGCTCCTGAAGGATCTCTAGCAGAATTAGCTGGACTTACTAAAGAATTAGAAATTTTAAATAATCTTGAAGAAAGTCAAAAAACATCTGCTAATGAATATGTTGATAATTTTATGACCTTTTCAAGAAAATGGGGTACAAAAGGTGGAACTACTCAATTAAATGATTTAGGAAAAATTATTTCTTCAGTAATTGGAGATGTCGACCCAAGCTCTACTAGTCGAACTAGAACTGGAAGAGAAGTTATTTTAAGACCAGAATATTTTGATAGAAGCGATTTAAGTAATATTGATTTTACTCCTGAAGAAATGAATTATATGAGAGAAGAAGTTAGAGGATTGGCTTCACAGTGGATTAGCACTAGAGAAAGAGGTGGTCTAAACTATGTTTATGATAAATGGACAGGTGCTAAAAATCGAGGTGAAGGATTATCTATGCTAGCTGATTGGGTTAGATTTGAAAAAGCTTTAGCTAGTTATCAAGGAGCAAAGGAGTTGCCAGTTGATTCTAGTAAAGCAATATTAGAACTTGAAGCAATTTTAAAACAAAAATAAAATAAAGAGAATTACATGCCTTTACCTAAAGATTATTATGATTTAATAAATCAATCTCAAACTCAAGATAGACAAGAAAGTGGTGCTTTTGGAGATATCACAGAAAGTGATCCTAGAGATTCTGGAAGTTTATATGATGCCTTAGGGTCAGCTGTATGGGGAGGTGTTTCAGGGCTTACTTGGGGTGTTTCTGAGCATATAATGCCTTTTGGCAAAACATGGGAAGAGATGAATGATGCTGAAAGAGCTGGTTGGGTTCTAGGTGAAGGTGCATCATTGTTTGCTCCTATTGGAGCTTTTGGATTAATGGGTAAAGGGTCTCGTGCTGTTGCTAAAGCTGGTGGTAATAAGTTTATGGACGAAGCTGCAAAGACAGCAACTGAAGCAGGGATGAGTAACCTTACAAAAACACAAGCTAAGGCTGTAGCTAAAGCTCAATCTGAAGGTGTAAATTTCTCAGATAATATAACCAAAGGATTAGCTAATATAGCTAAAGATGACATTGGAGTAACTTGGGTTAAAGATTTAGGTTCTACAGGTACAGCTGCTATAAATGCTAGTGATAACTTAATATCATCTGGAACTAATGCAGTAATGAAAGCCTTTAAAGATTCTGCAGTTGATATTAATTTTAATGATGCTAATAAAATTGCTCGTGGATTTTCAGATAATCTTGCAGAAGGGCGATATGTTAATGATGTAGCTGAATGGGTAGAGCGTTCCTTAAGAGGAGTAGCTCCTGGACAGGCTAGAGAATTGACTTCTAAGTACTTAGGGATGGCTGCACAAGATATGATGATGATGACTACTCATGGATTAATCTCTGGAAAGATCAAGGCACTAGCAAATAACGAAGATTTTGATACTATGGGTACTTTATCCCATTCTGGATTAATGGCTCTAGGATTCCCGTTAATTAGAGCATTACCTGGAGGTGGCATGGATAAAGCTAGCACAGGTATAAAAATGTTATTTGATAAGTATAGAGGTAGTAATTATCAAGCTATACAAGCTAAACATGGTGATACTACTATTAAAAACTTATTAAAAGTAATGGTCCAGGGTGGAAAGTTTAATAAGTTAAATCATTCAAAGCTTTCCGATAGTTATTGGAAGGCAGGTGGAAAAACTTATAAAGGTGGTCGTGATATTTTAAATAGTATAGACGACATGCCTGCAAAAGATGCAATAACTTTATTAGAAAAAATGAGGGCTGTATCCAATAAAGACCTAATGTCTAAATGGACCCCTGCATATTTAAAAGATTTAGCTTTTTCTATTCCAAGAATGGCAACAGGTGTTGTAGCTATGAATCCTTGGATAATACAAAAAGGTGCTTGGAATCAAATGGGTAGCTCTGAGTTAGGCTCGCATCTATTTATGTCTGCATTAATGACTAAAGGTAAAGGTGCTTGGGGACATAAAGCTCAAAGAGCATATTTCTCCGATTTTACACCAGAAAGAGAAGCTTTACATTTACTTAATGTTGATACTGCAAGTGTTGATAAAGTTATGAAATTCCATACATCTAGATTAGATCTTTTAGGATTAGGTGGATCTCTTGCAGGTAATACAACTAATCAAGACTTGGTTAATGTTTTTGATTCAGCATTAAAAAATGCTGGTCCTAATAGAGCTGGTATGGATTATTCTAATCCTGACCATAGAATAGTAGCTGAATTAGTAGATATATATAATATAACAAAGTCTCATAAAGACGAAAATTGGCAGCCAATAAAAGTTACAAGTCTATCTAAAAAAACTTTGAATACCTTGACAAAAAATTTAAATGACATTCAATTCCCTGATGGAAGTACTATTAAAGAAAATGGATTTGAAGGATCTCTTGTTAAAATGACATTAGAACCTGCTCAAAGAGGAATTGATATATACAAAGAGATGTTAGGAAGATTGGGGTCTGAATTAGGATATGATGTTAGTTTAGCTAAAAATGATAAAGGCTATTCTAAAATTATAGGTACTGAAATTAGACCAAAAGAGGGAGTAGATATAGATGCAGTTCATCAATATAATCGTATTTTACGAGAATTAGTAAGAATAGGTGAAGCTGAAATAATCATGAAAGATGGAGCCTCTGAAACAACTATAGATACAATGCTTAAAGATAAAAATCTTAGCATGGATCAACTTACTAAAAGAACTAGCGAGATTATAGGTGAACATCTAGATATGGTTGGAGCTGAATATGGAGATAAGCTTGTAATGAGTGATGCAGTCGATGGATCTGGTCCAAACGGATTAAATCGTTACTTTGAATTTTTTCATCAAGCTAAAAACGTAGCAGGTAGTGATAGATTGTATAAAATTATTACTGGGACAGCTAAAGAAGTAGGAGATAAAAATTTAACAGACACTATGGATCAATTATTTATGTTAAAAGATGGTAAGTATGCATCTTCAATTCATGAGTATAAAAAAATTATTACAGATTATTCAAATAAAGAGTTTGCAGAAGGTAGTTCTGAAAAGAAAACACAAGATAATATTATTGAAAATATGGATATGTTAAATCATTTATTTAGAGCAAGAAAATCAATTCTTAATGGTACTTCTAAAGAAAATATAATAACGGGTACAAAATTCACTAGTTCAGATTTAAATATACTTCATACAGGGTATAAAAAAATATTCTCTACTCTACCACAAGGAATCAAAGAAAAGTGGAATACTAATTTTCAGGATATATATATAGAAAGATATTTAAAAACTCAAGGTATGGATAGAAGAGCTATACAACTTGTTCATTATGGTATAAATCAAAACCTATTATGGTTAGGCCCAGACAAAACTTTGCAAATACCTTCTATAGATGGAATCAAGCAAGAGTTAAGAAGTCAAAATTATAGTGAAAAAGATATAAAAATAGTTGAAAATGGATATAGAAATATAAAATCTGTTCTTGGAGAAATTGTAAAAGAAAGTGAATATACCCCTACTGAAGGGAATAGAAGATTTTTTGATGATGTTGATATTACTAAATTTGCTAAAGCTTCTAAGTTATTAGGCAATGAGACTATGACAGATTTGATGATTAATACGCAAGTTATTATGGATAAGATTGTTTCAGAAAATACAGGTACGAGAGAAAGAATCAAAGGTGTTCATACAAAAATTAGTAATCTTGTTGAATCTTTAGACCCATCTAAGGATTTAGTTACAGTAAAAGATCCTATGAAAGAAATTAATGATATTATTCTTGAAGTAGAAGCTATAGTAGAATTGTCTAAAACTAAAATGAATGAAACTGATTTAAGTGGCATAATAATTCAATTAGGCACTGTAAAAGATAATATTGATAGCATGTCTTTAAAATTCAAAACAAATATAAAGTCATTATTAACTCCAACTGAAAAATTAGAAGGTGATTCTTTTAGTCTTCATTCGGCTCTTACAAGACCTATGCAAAAAACATTAGAAAGAATGTACGAGCAAGAAGTTGAAGGTATGAATAAAATGCAAACTTTAGTTACTAGAATGGAGAATTTAGCCTTAAATGGAAAATCTGGATTAGGATTAAGTTCTGATTCAATTTCTAGAGTAATGGAAAATATGGCTAAACAATGGAATGATTTAGATAAAGCTGGTCAGAAAAAAGGAATGAAAGTTTTATCTGAATTTATAGATGAAATAAATACTAATGGCTCTTTTGCAGATGTTATAAAGTTAGTTGAAGGTGTTAATAAGGATATAAATAGAAGAATTATAATAGATAATGAACATCATGTATTAAATAATGATGCTAAAAAGGCTTTAGCTAGTTTAGATAAGGCTAATAATATTGACGAACATCATAGAAGTCCTGTAGAAATTTTAAAAGAATATGGGCTTGTAGATAAAGATAATAAAATAAATGAATCCTTTTCAGAAGCAGTATTAAGTAATCCTACTCAAGCATTAAATGATTATGTAAAAGATTTTATATATAAAACTGACAAAACTAGTATTGAAAAAGAAAAGGAATGGATCAAATTCAGGAAAAATGATGCTTGGGAATTATTGACAACTATTGAAAATTCAGATCCTATTAGAAAAGTTAGATTATATGGAGTTACCGATGCTTCAGGTCAAAGAAGTGTAGCTAAATTTACTAATAATGCTTCTAATATTATTCATCCTAATACAAAATATTTTAAAGATAAAAATATGGAAGTTGTTTGGGTTGAAGATACTATTGGTATAGAATCAGGAGGTAAATTAAGAAATACTAGCCTAGATTACTTTGACAATCCAATGACTATTCAAAACTTTATAAATAAAGCTATAAGGACTAATGCAGAAAGTGACAATATTATAGATGCATTTAGAAGTATAGATGCTAAAATTACTCCTGATATGATAAAACAAATGATGGAAACTCCTGATAAGTATTTATTTTATGCTAGAGTTTCTCCTACAAATAAGATGCTATTTATAGCTTCAGATAAAAATTTGAAAATATTAGATAAAGATTTTAATGATTTTTATAATAGTACAGTCCAAAGATATAGAAGTGAAGGTAAAAATAAAGAAGCTGATAAGTTTGAACAAATGTTTACTGAATTAAAAGATAAAGCAAATGATTCTAGAGATACAGTTGAGCTAAAATTAATGTTGCCTTATATAGATAGTGTAGGTAAAAGAAGTGAATTTGATAAGCTAATGACAGAGCATGCAGGATTAAGTAGAGAAGCTGCGCTTGCTAAAATAGAAGCTAATATATTTAAGAGAGGATTTTTGTCTGATGGGGGTACTACCCAGCCTATGAGTAAATCTGTCTTAAAATGGGCAATAAGCGACAAAACAGGCCATCCTGATCCTAAAGTAAGATCATTTGCTCAAGAAATTTTAAATAATAAAGGATATCGTACAGGAGTCATATCTGATAATACAGACCTGGCATTGAATATAAAATCTATTACAACAGATAAATTGAATATAATGGGTTCAAATGCTCCTACTCTTATTGATGCTTTAGTGAAAGCGCAAATAAAAGATATGGATAATAGTATGAAAAGCTTAGATAATTCTTTATTAGATGGAGCTAAATTCCTTTCAGAAAATATGGCTAGAATAATTATGTCTAGTAAGGGCATGATGGGAGAATCTTTTGCAGATAGTCCTAATGGAGGCAAAACTGTTATATTTGCTATGGGCGATAATCAAATGCTTGGTAAGGGATATGCTATATATCATCCAGACGTTGCTAGAAATATGCCTCCTGATGTAGATGTATTATTAGGTAATAGTTCTGCAAAAACTTTTAGTGGTACTAGTATGCATACAAATGGCTTACCTATAACACCATTTTCAGTTCCTTCAGGTAGAAAAGCTTCAAATTGGGCAGAATCTTTAAATCAAATGGGGCCAGAATCAAAGATGATCTTACCAATAGAAAGTATTGGAGTTTCATTTACATCAAAGAATGCAAAAGGAGTTACAATATCTCCTTCTATATTTGATTTCCAATCTAAAGCATCTGTAGATGCTGCTGTAAAATGGATGCAATTCGATACAAAATTAAAGGAACTAAATACCTCTTGGAATAATATTCATCAAGATGGTGGAAGATTAGCTCAATTTTTAGTTGATATTAATAAAGCTGAGGGTAACCCACTTGACAAAGGTGATACTGGGTTAACTAGAATGATTTTAGAATATGGTGCAATGCCTAATAATCCTTTAGTAACTAAGGCATTGAGAAGACTTTTAAGAAGTCAAAATTACAAGCAATTGGGTAAAAGCACTAATCTAAATGGTGGTGAAGATAATTTCATAGTACCTAATGTACAGGGAGATTTAAATATTCCTTTATATGCTAAATTAACAGACTGGAATACTAAGGCTGTTGAGCAAAGAGTAACTGTTCAATATGGTAGTGCTGGATTAAATAAAAATATGGCTAAAAGAGCTATGGGGCAAGGAGTCTCATCTAATCTTGAAGGTGAAATGTTTATAATCAGAAATGAGCATGGAATAGATGAAGTAATTACAATGCGAAATGGTAAACTTAATTTTTCTAGTTCTTTTTATGATAATTATAGAAATCTTAAAGTTAAACCTGGATCAGCACCAGGCATGCAAGAGTATTTTAAGTTGCCTACCGATGTATCAACAAAAGGTAAGCCTGATAAGAATTATAAGCCTCAAGCAGAAAAGGGTAAAGATACTACTAGGAAATTAGAAGCATTCTTTAAAGAATTGAATCAAAAAGTTAATGATAATGAATTGAACTATAATGAGGTATTTACACTATTAAAAGGTGGCACTGTAAGAAGGAAAGGTAGAAATATAGGATTAAATCTTGGAAATTATGCTAAAGATTTTAATATTGAACTAGGAACATTTAATCATGCTATTCCTTCGATTGGTCACGATAAGACTATAATGAGAGTTCAAAAAATTATGGACAATATGAATGGATTAATAGAAGTTAATATACATGATTTAAGAACTGTTCATCAAAGAGATCATGATGGAGATCATATGTATACTCATACAAGAGTTCCTAAAGAAATACTTAGTGAATTTGTAAGAGAGAATGGCAGGAAAGATGATTTTAATATGTTTAACACTTCTGATGTAATGAATAGAAATTATATAAATATATTAGGATTAGGTCGTAACAATATTGTAGGTGAAGTAGGAACAGATGTTGGATTCCAAAAATATGCTAGTACTTTACATAAAGCAAAAGGAACTATTGGTACTATTGTTGGTTCAAGGAATGCTCTTTCTTGGCTTAGCAAGTTAGGATTAGAATATAAATCAAAATTTGGATTTGAACCTGCTATTTTAGATGTTAGCGATAATATGAATAAGAATATGTCAGGAGTTACATGGAAATTTTTAGATAAATTTTATGATATTATTCAAAATTCAGTTGATATACATGGTGGAATACATAATGTAATGAAATCACAAGATGCTTTAAGGGATTTTTTATTTTTTGGAGAGTTAGAAAGCTCTGCTTTGAAAAAATTACAATTAAATAAAAATAATGCTGAGTTTGACCCAACATTTACTAAGCATGCAACGGAGCATACTAGTATTTTAAAGGGAGAATTAGGTAATAAGCAAAATAGAATAACTAAAGAAATTTTTTATGAAATTTTAAATACATTGAAAAAAGCGAATTCAATCCAGAATGATGTTTGGGATGAAAAAGGAAGCAGATCTCCTGAGCCAGATGAGTTAAGAACTATTTACTATGATATAAATTCATTGTTTAATAATCCAACAGGTTATCTTTCAAGAAAAATGAAAAAAAGAATTTATCTAACTGAAAAATATGAAAATGCAGATGCTGCAAAAACTCTTAGAAATGAATATATAGATATGTTTTATGCTGAAGCTAGAGGAATAAAAGATCCTAGGCAAAGAAAAGAGTTGTATATTGATATGATAAAAGGGAAAACAGATGATGCCTTATCTCCTCAATTTAAATTTTCAAATATAAAAAATATTAAGATTAAAGATTCTGATGGTATTGATTTATCAACAAATACTGGATTTGATTTTTCAACATCTGGGTATGCATTAAGAGGATTATTGGGAACTCGTGGATTCTGGGGTAATAATTATGGAGGTATTCCAGAAGGTAATAGGGAAATGTATAATAAGGCTGGGCTATTTATTAAAAATATAGAAACCTTTATTGAAACTTCTAGAGCATTTGGTGATAACCCTATGACTTTATTAAAAGATCTTAATATTGATGTAGGTTCTTTTGGGTCTGGAGCCTCTGTAAAAATTAAACAAAATTTAAATAATGGTATTCTACGCTCATTGTTAAATAGGCAGCATAGAAAATTAATGAGTTCTATGGATTATTTTAGAGCTGAGAAATATACTAATCCTAACAAGATTGAAAAATTACAAGAAAGAATAGCTAATACACAGCAAGCTATTGATATTATGGATGCTATGGTTGCAAGAGACATGGTTATAGATAAGAATGTTCAAATTAAAAACTTTGAGAATGTTAAAAAATCCCCTCAATTAAAGTTTAATTATTTAAAAGATGGGCAAAAAGTTGCAGTATATAGAGTTAAAGGAGATGTAAAACAAATTGAAGCAGAAGACGGAAAGAATTTAAATCAATGGAATGTTGATGGAAAGCGTATTGATTATGGTCAATTAGAATTTGTAGGACTATTCAATAATAGGGGTAGAGTAGGACCTGGTAAAAAGAAATTGTATGGACAAAAAGGATATAGTTATATAATAGAAAGCAATCCTACCACTAAAATATCTGTGACATCGAATGAAAACAGGTATTCTAAGGCATTATTTGAAGCTACTTATGGTATAGAGGCTCCAGCAGAATCTTTCCTAAAAGAAGGCTCTGCTGACTTTAGAAGCGATATGGTTAAATTAAGAGCTCAAATGAGTTTTGATTATAGTAAAACAGTTACTGATGCATTATCTAATAGAGTTCTAAGTGATGGGGTATTTGCTTTACAGAATGTTAAAGATGGTAGAGCTGTGGATAGATTCGTTAAAGATTGGATTGATAGGGTAGATGATAGTAAGACTACTCAGCCTATAGATTTAATTTTGCGCAGCTTATTGCAACCCCAATTGGTCCCTAGTAGGTTTTATAAGGATAGTAACAATAATGAACTACCTGTATTTAAAACTAATGAACATTTATATAAAGTTGTATTAGATTGGGCGCATGAAAATGGACATAAGGATTTTGTTAAAAAACTAATTACTGATGTAGAATGGTATGCTGCTGGTAATACTAAAGAACCTGATACTAGTTTTTATGATAGATCCTTGACTGATAAGTATGATTATTCAAAATTAGGTCCAATGGCTAATACTGCTCGTAGTCTTGCTAGACATTTAAATACTTTTTATGGAAGTCCAATATTAAATGCTAAATTAGAAGGCGTTATTCCTAGAGGTAGAAGACCTATAGAAACAATTGAGGGTGTTGATGGGACTCAAATCCCCGTAAGGCGTAAAGCAAAAAAAGATGAATTTTGGGAATTTTATGATAAAGAACAAGGAGATGGCTGCTAATGGGTATATGTAACCCCACAACATTAAGTAAACAAGAGTATAGAAAAGCAATGAGTGATATGTATAATTATTGGATTTCTAAAGATGCTATAATGGATAGATTTACTTACGACCACATTGGATATAATCGAGAAGCTTCGGCTAAAAATTTAAAATGGCTTTTTGAACAACAGATGGGGATCCCTTTTGATTCTGATCTTCCTATAACAAAAACTCAAATAAAAAAGTTTGAACTCTATATAGATTCATTTGATAAAGCGTTAAAAGGAAAATTTAGTAATTTAGCTTGGGTGGTTCCAGAAGGCATATCTAAGCAAGACCCAACTTCTCGAAAATTTTATGAAAGATTAAACAGTATTTTAAACTATGAAAGAGTAAATATAAATAAAGTAACTACAATGAATGCAGATATAGCTAGTTTGATGTTTGATGCATATGTTGCAGAGCATGGAATATCTAAAGGTAAATCTAGATTTATGAAAGATCCTGCAATGGAGAAGCTTAGAAAAGTTAGAGAAGAGATGTCTAGAGCTGATGCTAGTGAAGCTACTCAAAATGAGTTTATTAGAAGAATGGAAAGTTTAATAGAAAGTAATGAAGGTAAAACTATAAAACAATATCAAGAACTTGTACATATGAGCAATGATGAATTTAAGGCTGCTAGACGTAAAGATTTTAGAAAAGATGGAGAATTAGTTAATTATAATTCTAAAGTTTATGAAGCAGTAGGGAAGTCTAGGGTTTTAATGGATAATGTTGGACGTATTTATGTGCGAGGATTAAATCAATTAAGTCAAATAACTGCTTTAAAATATGCAGGGACATCAAATATATCTAAGGCTTCAGGTATTAATAAAAATGTTAGAAGATTTGTAGAAACTATAGAACAATCTATAGTTGATATAGAGGCTGGAATTAAAAAAGGTGGCTATTTCCCTCAGGTTCAATTTGAAAATATGATGGCAATTAAAGAAAGCATGTCAAAAGCTATGTCTGCTAATAAATTCCAAAAAGATTTTGAATTTAACAATGTCATAGATAATGTTTTAGCTAAAATTAGTATAAGTTCAATACCTCATCATGCACAGAAAAGAAATCCTAAATTACAAAAGTATTGGGAGAAAGACCCCATGATGGTATTAAAAGAATATGGAGATCAAGCTGTCCAATTTAATAAACTTCTATTTACTCAACGAGCTTACTTAGAAGCTTTAGGAGATTTACCTAAGTCTAATACACAATTTGTTAAAGGACTACAAAGATTTATAAATGAAGAATACGCTGTATTTACCAAGGGTACTGGAGAAAGACCTTTATGGGCCAATAGAGCAGTAAGTACTTTAAATGCATTTCAAACTGCTAGAACAATGGGATTAAATATAACTGGAGCTGTTAAAAATGCTGCTAGTGCTTTAAATTATTATTCCAGAGTAGGTTTTTCTGCTATAAGAAGTACTCAAGAATCTATGACAAATTCTAAGGGAGAAAAAGAAGGATTTGATAAAATGGTTCGAGAGGTAGAAAAAGAAGCTGGATTCTTATTCCAAGATGTTTCTCAAGAACTATATACTGAAGGATTGATTACATCAAAACAATTTAAAAATAATGATATACAATTTAATCCTGTAACAGGCAAGATTACTTTTGATGGAAGCCCCATTAGAAATATGTTATCTAAAGTTGCTTCTTTTACACTTGACAAAGGATTGGTGTTCCATAGATTAACTGAAAACAATCAGCGTAAATGGATGTTTAGAACATCTTTTCATCAAAAATATAATCAATTAATAGATCAAGGATATGATAAAAATAGAGCTAAAGATTTTTCAAAGAACTTTGCATTAAAAATGGTTAATGGGTGGGCATATGAATATGCAGCACATGCTAAGCCTAAGCTTTTACGTGGAGAGGGTCGAACTGTTGACGAGATGCAAGATGGTACTATATCTTCTAAGCTTAAAGGTGCAGCAGGCGCTGGTAGTGAGATAGCATTTCACTTATTACATTATCCTTTATCTTTAATGGAATCTCAATGGAGTACTATCAAAGGAGCTCATAAAGGTATTTTAGCTGGTGAGGGATTTGGCTCTGAAGATGTGTCTCATATAATGAGATACTCTGGAATGATGGGATTAATAGGATTAGCTTCAGCAACTGTAAATATTGATTTTACTAATATCATAGAAAATGAAACAGTAGAAAGATTTACAAGAGTTCTTGATGATATGAATGAATATGATAATCCTGAAAGAGGAACATTCGGGTTAATGTCAGAATTTACAGGTCCAACATTAGGTATGTTAAAATACGGAGCTATTATGGGTGGAATTATAGATATAGACCATAATGAATTAAATCAAATTATATTTGGTAATGTAGATTTTGCTGATCCCAATGATAGACAGACAGAACTTTATAGTGCTTATCAATATTCTACTTTTTGGGGAACATTAAAAAATAAGGTTATACCTGCATTGGAAACTGGTAGGGGTAGAGATTTAGTTACTCATTATTTAAAACTTTATCCTAGTACATGGACTAAGAAAGGCCATGATATGATTTATCAAGATTTATTAGGCTATAAACCTAAAAAGAAAAAAGCTCTAAAGAATCCTACTAATGTCGATAGAGCTTTAGCTGCACTTGATGCTTTAAATAGATAATGCAAGAGAAAAGGTAAACTCTCACACTATCTAAATAAAGTATTGTTTTTCTTTAATGTTAAACTAAATTCAATAGGTCCTATTACAAATGCTATTTCTACATATTCTTCAAACATACATAATTCAATTCCAAATGGAAATATTTTTACGCATTGATATCCTTCGCTAGTTGTTAAACCAACGTAATTGTTTCCTAAATTCATATATTCCTTTCTATTTTTTAGATATTAATTTTATTAAAAATTCAAATGGTATTGCAGCGTACGTATCACTTCTATTTCTTTTAAATACAAGCACAGGGGTACGTTCTTCGCAATTATTTTCGGCCTGTGAGAGTGAGTCCCACAAGTTAAGTCTTTCTTGGTTTTTACATTCAAATGAAAGCCCTATAAGGCGTTTGGCTAATGGAGATAATACTACATCTTCACCAGACATACCCATTACTTGTCCTTTTATGTCATCTTCCTCAAGTTCAGGGTATGCTTTTCTTAGTTCTTTAACAACTAGATTCTGTAACTTTCTGCCTTTAGCTTTAGCTGATCTAGCCTTCACGATTTATCCTCTTATTAAAACGTTCCATAGCTATGTTAGCACTTTTTATTATAGAATCTAAATTTCTAGAAGCTATATTTTCATTAGGAACAATCTTTACTTGCTCGTTTAAAAGATTTTCTTCAAGCTTACTTACTCTTTGACTTAGAATCAGTATCTCCTGATTTATTTTTTCTATCTCCTTTAGTATCACTTCCGTCTGTTTTTCCATTTTTATTTTGCTCCTCTAAGAATTGTTTAAGTTTATCATGATGTTTGTTGGCATCAATATATGCTATTATTAAAGTATGAGTATAATTAACAGCTCTTTCTACCTCCATCAATCTAGATAATAGAAAATCATTACGCTCCATTAACTCCTTATATGTAACTTTCTTAGCTTTACTCATGCAATCCCATCCTTTTAGC
>TARA_R110002020_G_scaffold288373_2_pt1 | contig 16090 bp, 12 predicted proteins | sample TARA_R110002020 | Tara Oceans TARA_R110002020 (sample SAMEA4396489) | marine metagenome | biome: Westerlies Biome; feature: [MES] marine water layer (ENVO:01000295) within the mesopelagic zone...; material: water (ENVO:00002006), including particulate matter (ENVO:01000060) such... | reverse complement strand
TATTGTCCTTTCCAGTAGATAGATTCTATTTCAGATAAAGATAAAGCACGATTCCAGATGCCGACATTGGCTATTTTACCATCTGAAAATGCACTTCCAGTAGCTGAACTACCTATTTGTACATTAGCACCAAGATTTTCCATAGCCACATAACTACCACCACTTACAAGGCTAACCGCAATCTCACTACCATTAATATATAATTTTATTCCAGTATTAGCAGAAGTACCACCAACACCTGTATAAGTACAGGCAACATGAGTCCATTTTCCCTCATAAGATGTTATTGCTGAAGTAGATCCAGCTATTTCGTATGTACTTCCCAAACTTTCATCAAATAATTCCAAAGTTAATATATCTGATCCATGAGAGTATAATCTATATTCTGCATCAACATTATATGTTCCTTTTGATACGATTACAAAATTAGTAGCATCATCCATATTGATCCATGCCGATATACTGAAAGCTGAATCATTACTGCCATCTCCAAAAGATAAACTGTCTGAATCAGATATAGATATAGAATTATTTGTACCATTAAAAGAGGTAGCACCAGATAGGAGTAGTTCTGGACTATTGTCTTTAAATGGATAATATAATTTTAATCCATCACGAACAAATGATGCGATTGCCTTGCCTAATCGAACAAGACCTAACCCAAGACCTAATCTCATGGGTTAATAAAGAAAGATTATTGCTGTAGTTCCAGTAGCAGCATCACCCGTAGTGGTTGCTCCTGTCGCCCGAATCGGAAGGATCGAGCCTGCTAACGTACCTGCAAAGGTTACATAACCTCCATTAATATAAAATTTATAATCTCCATCGACACCAATGTACACCGCGCGTGATTCCTCATTCGTAGTGTTGGTGTTGTTGATTAAGACAGCGGATGCTGCAGGGGTAATTGCTTTCTGTACTGAAAAATCCCTAAAAGTTCCCATATTTTCCTCGCTTGGTTAGTGTTGCAACGCTCTAAGCCTATGGTTAGGCATGAATGAGCTTTGTGTTCATTAGTATTAACTATTTATTTCTTTTTTTGTTCCATGTATCGTTTCGATAAAACATTAAATCTTTCTATAAAAGGCTTTGATGCAAACCCTGGTATTCGCTTCATCTCATCTATCATTGTTTTTTTCTCTTCTTTTTCGGATTTAGAATACTTTTGGAAAAAATAATCTGCTCTTTGCACCGCATTTAATTCTAAACCATCATAATAAAAACCAGGATTTCTTACATTTTTTGTTTTATATGATTGTACAAATCTCTTTAACATTTTTTGTTTATCTGACATATCGTAATTAGATTGTTTAATAGAATCTATTACTTCTTTTTTAGTCATTTCGCTATTATTAAATTGAGTAAATAACTGTCGACTAAAATCTTTTCTTTGTTTATCTTTTGTATTCTTTTCAATAATAGTTCTTTTCAATTCTTTATCTTCTTGGTATGGACTAGTAAAAGAAACAAACCTTCTTGCTCCAGGAATGTCTTTTAACATTTGTCGTGTAAACTCTTCTGTTGCTTGTTCGTCTTGTCCCTGCGTAAGTGTTTTATATCCACCACCTACTAAATCTGTCCAAATATTTCTACGAGTAGTAAATTGCTCCACCATATATTCAAGCCTGTCGGGACTCCTTACAATATCAGGAGCTTTCTCTGGTAAAGATTGAGCAAAGTCGATAAATGCTTGTCCTGTTCTTCCAGGAGTAAATTCTTCTGTAGGGTCTATCGGTCTACCTCGATCATCATAAATCGGCTCACCTTTGAAAAAATCATAATTAATACTTGCCCCAAGCAATGCATCTAGACCAGGTGGAAGAGAAGAGGCAGTTGGTACAAAACCAGCTAAATCTTTCAATCCTTCAATAACTTGATCGGAAGCATCTTTATTCTTATATGTTTTTTCTAAAAGCGCATCTGTGGTAGAAGCAATAATTCGTTGACCTTGATCTTTTGGAAACTTATAATACATATAACGCTTATTACCACGCTCATCTGTATAAGAAAATGGAGTAGTAACAATCCAATTATCATTTCTAATCCTTTCATTTATTTGATCGTACGCCTCACCATTCACTACATTATTAGCAAACCATAGACTAGATGCTGTTCCTGAAATCCATGCAGACTTTGTTGCAAAATCTTTTGGTTTATTCTTAGCAGATCGAACGAGTCCTCTTGTAGCTTGAACTGTAGCATTTAAATAAGGCATCGCAGAATCTAAGGCTTTAATAAAACTTCCTCCTTGAGCAAAATCTAAATAATTTCTTGCTTCATATGTTGCATTTAAAGGAGATTTACCATTCCTTAATGCACGCTCTCTTAAAGCCAACCTAACCCATATCTCACTAGTTTCCCCTGCATAAGAGGCAATGCTTTTAAATGCTTCAAATGCATTTGTTATTTTACCAGCTGGTTTATAAGACTTTCCAAGTCCACCTTGATGCGTTAAATATTCCATGCCACCACCTTCCATCACATAATCTCTATATTTGCCTTTTCTGGTAAATGCATCTACTGCAACTGATCCTAAATCTCTTGACATTTGAGCAGCAAACTTTGGAAGATGCGGGGAATATTCACTTGTAGTCAAGTAAACATACCCTATATCTCTAGGGAAGTTAACTAAAGCAAATTCTGGGTTATATCCTGTAGCCATAGATTTTAATATTTTGTTTCCTGAAAGCCAACTTACTGTATTTGCAAGATTACTATTAATCGCGGGATCAGCAACAACCCATTCATTTGCAAACTCCTTTGGCATATAAAATTCTTTTTTCTTACCTTTTTCAAAATAAGAAACTGCTTCATACCCAGCAGGAGGTTTTTGCCCTTTTTTAAGTTCAGTAGCTATACCATTATTAGGATTTTCTTTAATCATATCACGCATACTTAAATTCGATTTGTTTTTTGCAATACGAGATTGGACTAAACTAATATTCCTAAATAGTTTACCTGCTTGATCTAAATTAACAGACTTCTCTGAGCCTTTTTCTAATGATTTTAACCCACTACTAGTAACAGTAATTTTTTTACCACCAGATGTATAAGATTTACCTGGATCAATGTAATCAATAAATTCTTTACTAGTATAATCCTTATCTTTTAATAGCGAATAAGTTTTATCATTTATTAAACCATTATCATATAATTCTTTTAAATTCATATTCATTTCACTAAAAAATTCATCTGCTTTAGAATTTAATTTTTTATACAATCTAGGGTCTGATTTTTTAATTTCATTTAAATAGGCAATATTACCTTGATAACCACCAGGTATTTTATAGTCATTTCGATACTCTTTGATCGTAATGTTTCTACGAGTTTCAATCATAGTATCAAGAAGTTTTCTTTCATGTTTATTTAAACCATTAAATATTCTTTTAGCAGCATCTTCAAATATCATAACAGATTTGGCATTTGAACCTAAAGCAAGATCGTGCATAATAGCTGCCTGTTGACCCAAAACTCCTTGTTCTCGTAATTCTTTTTTGACATTTCCTGAAACATCTATTGTTTTGGTAATTAATTTCTTTTTAACATCTTGCCATGTTTGCTTTCCTACTCCTTCCATATCTTTAAATGATTTTTCATAAAAAGCTTTAACAGGCTCATGCAATCCTTTTGACTCTGGTAATAGTATTACTTCGCCACTTGAATCTAAATACAGCTTATCTATCTGCTCTTGACTTAATACTTTACCTTGCTTACGAGTAGTCAAGTATTCAGGCGTTTCGCCTGGTTTAATATCTCTTTTTACTTGAACTCCGAACTGTTGACCTTTAATTCTAATATCCTCAATTAACTCTTCTATAACATTTTTAGATTTATTAAGTCTTTGCTTTTGAGTCTGTGTTAAATTAATGTTTTTTAATTGATATTCTTGAGATTTTAATGTTTCTTGTAAATTAGCTAACTCAAGATTTAGTTTTTGTATTTTTGGAGAAGTTGTGGCTGGTAAAAGCTTTATATCTTTAGCTACTTGTTTAGCTTTAAAGTTATCTTTTGCTAATTCATTAAACTCCATTTTTTTAACACGATCACGAGCAATGGATTGCAATGTCTCTGCTAACTCAGGTTTTTCTTTTAAAAGTTTTTCAGCAGTATTTTGAAACTCTTTTATATCTTTTTCTATTCCTTTGTAGACTTCTTTTTTAGATATAACACCATATTTTTGTGTAGTTTCTAACTTGGTCGCATTTTTTGCTCTTCGTACTCCACTTAAAAATGTAGCATGAAATAAAGGTGATTTTTTAATTTCAGCCCAACCTTCTGATCTTTTATCAGGATCAACTAATTTTAACCAATCAACTGCCATGTCGTTCATAAATTGACCCATTTGAGAAATACCTGAAATCGGGTCTTCTGCCATAGTCATTCCCATTACAGGAGCGATTGCTGTCAACATCACTAGTTCTTTAGCCACTCTTTTTGTAATGGGTTCTTCTTCTTTTGGTTCTAAATACGATAATAATGGCTCAAATTGATATGCAGTAGCCTGTCCTTTTATTTCTTTGGCTCTTTCTGGATTTGCTTTAAAAAATTTCAATCGAGTTTGAGTTTGACTCCATGCATCTCTTAATCCAGGAAGAAAATCATCTTCTTTCTTTTCAGGTTCATCTCCTGCTGCTGTAAAATAATACTGAGGTTGTTTTAAACCAGGCATCTTACGAGCAATACCTTCTCCAAGAGACTCTAATTGCTGTGTCTCTGTTGATGAAGGGTTGCTTTTTAACGACTTAATTACTGCATCTTCTTGCTTTGGAAATAAATCAGGTCTTGATTTTTTTAATAAACCACCTAATTGCTCATCACTTAATTTTTCTAAATCAGGTCTTTTTGCTCTAAAAAGCTGAATAAATTTTTGCGTATTATCAGCCATTAATTTATTTCTGACATATCATAATTAGATAAATCGTTCTGATCCCCGCCTTTAAAGATAAATGTACCTAAGTCTTTATCAGTAATAGAATCTCCTGGCGCAAGTTGAATAGCACCACTCAATGCATCAGAAACAGTTCTTTCTTTAATTACTTGGTTAGGTACTACTGTAGTACCTTCTGGAATATCCTCAAGTAAGCTAATAAAAGCAGGTTGATTTATGTAAGGAACTAAATTACCGCTTGATTTTTGTATTTCTTCTTCTGTTACAAATTGAGGTTTACCCGTTCTAAGATTTTTAGCTTTTTTTGTTTTTATTGACTTGGGTGTTCCAAAAGCTTTATTAGGATCACTTTCTACTTCTCTTTCAGTAGCCATAATAATTTCACCAGTATCACGTTTGAAAGCTTGATATTTTTTAAGAGGTGTTGGTCTATCTGGCGTACCAAACGCTAAATCAGGATTACTTTCAACTTCATCTTCAGTAGATTGTAAAACCTCATTTGTTTTGACATTGTATGAAACATATTTTTTTGTTTCTTTTTTAGATGGGGGTGTACCAAATTGTAAATTACTATCTCCTTCTACTTCTCCTTCAGTTGCTTTTAATGTTTCTCCCGTTGCAATGTTGTAAGCTGGATATTTTTGTTCTATTGTTGGCTCTGCTTCTTTAATACGCTGCTTTACTACTGACTCAGGTGGTTTCGGCGTAATCTCTACTCTTTCTCCTGTTATCGGATCAACCATAGACTGGCGAGCTTTTATCTCTGCTGCCACTATTTCAGGGTCTTTTGATAGTGCTGCAAATGAAGTACGCTCTTTTTCTTTCACTTCTTCTGCTGACTCACCTAATGCAACTGCTTTTGCAAAAGCATCTTCTTTTTCTTTTTCTGTTTGATAGTCAAGGTTACCTATATCTAATGCTTCAAATGTTTCTAAAGCTGGTGAACCTTTCATTACAGCAAGTCTTCCATTGACTATTGCCTGTCTATTCTTTGGGGTTTGAACTAATCCAGCAGCTAAATTATTAAATGTATTCAACTCTTTCGTAGATTGTTGCTTTAAGTCCTCTCTATCTTTGATCATTTTCTGTAACGCAGCTTGACCACCTTGAACCGCACCTTGTGTAAATGCACCTGCTACTGCTTGTGCTAGATTTGGTCTTTTCTTTACTTTAAACTTAAATGCCATTATTTTACCGCCTTTGTATAGTAAACGTGTTTTATGCCATCTATTTCTGTTACCGCATCTTTATTTACCTTTTCCACATCTTGTGCCATTAAACCAATTTGAGGTGTGTTATTTCCTTTATAGTTAAAAAGATATACAGGTAATCCATTGTCTAATATACCTACTTGAGATATATTTTCTTTTGAATTTTTATCTGATAAAGAAGCTAAATAAGGAAGAGCTTTCGTAACTAAAGCTGTACCTGCTGCTGTACCCGCTGCACTACCTGCACTACCTATAATAGATTCCCACCATTCAGGTTGTGCATCTAATCCCGCTTGTATCTGCGCTCTTTCAGTTTCTTCCCCTATGGTAAATCTTTTCATTGCATCTTCTAAATTAGCAAGATTATACTCTGCTCCTATTTCTGTAGGCACAAATTCTGCTAATTGTTGTTGTGTTCTTGCTTGACTTTGAGCTATGTAATCTTGTAGGCTTCTTTGCCCTGCTTCTTGGACTTGCGGAGTTAGTGCCGACACTTGAGAAATATCGCCACCAGTACCCAAAATAGAGCGTTGTAGTTGACTTAGGAGTTGTCCTTGTTGTCTTGCTTGAATGTTTTCTGCAAGGTCTTCACGAATCCTTCCTGCTTCTGTAATTCTTCCTTCAAATTTCTCTACACCTTCTTCTAACTCAAATCTTCTTTCTGCTGCTTGTAAATCTTCTTCAGACCCATAAGACTCTCCAGTAATATCTGATGTAAATGCGCTAGATTGTAAGGTATTTAGTTCAGCTTCTGCATCACGATTCATTTGACCTACTGCTTGCTTTCTGCTAACCCCTCCCCCTAAATAAGAAGAGATACTATAATTTTTAACAACTTGACCCGTTTCGTTATCAATAATTTTAACTCCAGTTGTAGCTCCTGTAAAGTTTTTTGTTTTTTGTATTTTATATCTCATGTGAGACCCCTATAAGTTCTGTGATTGTTTTAATTCTGAAAAATACCAATGATCATTTAATTTTATAGATATATAGACTTTGCCATTTTGTTGACATAAACCCATATCTCCTGGACTACCTTCTGCATCTGTAAAAAAACCTTGCTTTGTATTTAACATAACATCTTGTTTTTTATCAAGTTCCGTAAATAATACATCTTCGTTAATTTCTTCTATCATGGATTACTTCCTAATAGAGAATAATCAATGTCTATTGAGTCTATTTCAAGGTTACTTGCAGCGCAAGAAAATTCTATTGTTGCTGTTTTTCCTACTACGGAAAATGATTTAGAAACAGATTTTAAATAAGTTTGAGTTCCAAAGGTTAATGTTGCATCCGCAGAACTACCTGAAAGAAAATTTGTGTCTGCATATACTTTTACAGTTAGCGCGGAAGAAGCTTTATAGACAATAGTAACTTTAGAGAGCCTCTTTTGAGTATCAGGAGAATTAAAATCAAATCTTTTTGTTCTTACAGTTGCGGTAGAGTTATAGAGAGAACCAGTATTTATTTCTTGAACTCGTACAAAATTAGAAGATTCCCCTGCAAAGTAATGCGTATATTGAGATCGTAAGCTTTCGTTAATAATTAAATTACTTCTATTACTAGAAGCTGCTAATTCTCTTTCAATCCAACTTCCATTATCCATATTCATTATATAAGTAGTTGGCGCATCATTATCAGGTACAAAGATTAATTCATTATCAATCCCATCGTACCCTAAAGCGGGTCTGTCCAATGTTAATGCCTGATACGTATCTTTTATATTAAAGGTTAACTCGCGTACTGAAGTATTGTTTACAACGCTAATAGATTGCTTATTAGCACATACTAAACCAACTGGAGTTTCACAAACTGCATTTTTATGTACTGCACCTACTCCAGTAAAAACTCTTTCTATCTGATGTTTTTGATTTAACACATAGGTGTTTCTTGTTTTAAATACAAAAATCTTGTTTCGATATGCGATAATCTTAACAATCTCATCTCCATCATTTCTTCCTACATCAAAATAACGTGTAGGCATAATCTCATCTAACTTATAAGGATCAGTATAATAAATTTGATTTCTTTCACGAGCGGTTTGCCCGTTTTCATCTGTAGTATCAATGTTAGCATAGTATGCTTTATTGTTTAGTATAGTGGAAGTATTCCATTTAATTTCATTTAACGTGGTACTAGATGCTCTTCCTGTTAACGAATTATATGTTGCTAATTTTAATCCATCATAAGGAATCCACCAAGTAGCTACTTTTGTAGTAGAAGTGCTTGCTACATAGGCTCTGGAAGTACCAATATTAAATGCTCCTGATGCTTCATTTCTAGTGTTAACTATTGGAATACTTGTAGTAGAATGTCCTGTAGAAATTACGTTAGTAGATATAGTTTTAATATTGCCAATTCTCAAACAAGTATCACTCATAATTGGATACACTTCACCTATAGTAGATAAACTATGAGTAGGATAAATAAACATCATTTTATCTACTGCAAAATTTGAAGGCATACTCGGTAAAGTAATGCTGTAAGGCGCGCTAGTATTTTCAGAAGATACATTAGAAAAACTATTTTGAGCTACATAAGGTTCTGGACAAGGTATCCATCTACCATTATTAGGATTATCTGACCCTGAATCTTGATTAGAATATTCTGATAAAGGACTATCTTTAAACCCATTATCTATATCTAATGTATCTACAAGATACCAATCTACATCATCTTCAGGATTCCAATAAATGTTAATTCCAGTAATTCTTGGATTTAAATCTGCCAATGATGATCCTGTATGCAATACTACTTGTATACCAGGACAAGTTTTCCCTGAATTTTGTACTGCTTTTCTTGATTCAATTCCGATATTGCCATTACTATCTCTTGCCAACGCAGACTCTTGCACATAATCATAAAGAAACGTCACAGTATAGCGATCATGTGTTTTAAATGTAGTATCTGCTAAATCAGGAATTAAAAGCTCATCTTGATCGCTTGCAGCATCAGGGAACGTAAGATATAAACCTACTTCATTCGCAGCATTAATATCATCATCTTGATCCCAACTATATCCCATTCTAACAACAGTAGGAGGTGTTAGTTGTGCATTTTCTATTTTCCAATCATTAATTACTGCTTGCATTGGAGGAGGACGAAATGCATATCCAGTTGTATAAGAAGATTCATCTGTTTTCCCTAACACATTTCTTTTAATATGTCCAAACCATTTTGTATTATTAGAAAAACTGCCATCTGAAATTCTTAATACTTGATTATGTACTAAAAAATCATAGATAGGAGAAGAAGACCAACCTGTAGTAATATTACTAAATGATCCACCTGTCCCTGTAGAAGTATCTTGTCTTTTGAGAACTGTACCATTACCATATACCCACCATGTAGTAGATGTATCTGCATCACTTGCATTTTTTTCCGTTCTATATACAACTAACTCGGTTTGTACATCTGTAGCAGCACTTGCAGAGCTTACAATTTGTTCACCTTTTGGTCGCTCTAATCGTCCAGGCTTTTTGTTAAGAACTTTTGTAAATGCAGTATATTGATTTTCAGATATATCAAAATCAGATTGATTGGTTACTAACCCACCTGAAAAATTTCTTATTTGCAAACGAGGCATTAAAAGTCCTTGTAATTGATATTAAATTTTGGCTCACCTGCTCTACGCTGACGATCTAAAACTATTTTCTCCTTCCATTCATTCCATTCATTTTTAAAATAAGGAATTAAATTTATATCTCGTAATCTTTCTGCGACCTTCCATGATCCATAGTATACTAAACATTCATGGTATCGTGCATCTAGCATAGGAACATCACTACTACCAGACAATGTTGTAGGCAAGTGATAATAGTATAATTTAATTTTTTTGCCTAAAGGAGGTCTAGGGAAAATCCCAATATTAATATCATCAATATAGTATCCATATGCGCTAGGCATATGTAAAGATGCATTATCGCTAGAAATGTTATGTATCTGATCCATACCAATACGAGTCATTTTTTCATCATCTAAATCCGCTCTATAAATACGAATTAAATTAGGAATTGCTGAACCTCCCCCTGGATTAGAATTTTCATATACTTCCCATATATCTAAATCCGTTACACCATTTCCGTTAAATAATGCATAAGTTAATCTAACAACCCCATTAGAAGCAGTTGTATTGGAGGTAGCATATCCATAAAAAAGATTCGCTTCATCTGCTAATAGGTTTTGACCTTTATTAATTAAATCAGTTAATACTGAATCTGCAACAACAGAGGTATCATCTACCCCTGTAATATTTCTAATTTCTGCTCTTATTTCTGTTAAAGTCATAATGTCCTAAAGCGGGGCGAGCCGAAACCCGCCCCTTAGTTAGTTACTGATTAGAGATCAGTTCTTGCTGTTAGGTACTGAATAACAGCATAGTCCTTACTGTCAAACGTACTTAGACCTACACCATAGATTTGACCTGCAGCTACACCAAGCTTATTGCCATAATCAAAGGTTTTTTCAACCCAAGTCATGTCATCCACTTTTGCGTGACAAGCAGCACCTGCACCTAAAAATAGGTTTCTCGCACCTTTTACATTATCTCCACTTCCCATATTATCAGCAGTAGTAATTCCTTCATGCTCATGGACAATAACACCATCATATACGCCTAATGCTCCAGAAAAGATTGGATTATCTGATCCTCTAATATTTGCATATCTTTGAGCATTTAACCATTGATCTGTCTGAGTTAAATCAAATGCAACTTCAGGGTGAATTAAAAGAACGTAATGATCCTTACCATCAATTCTGATAGGTTTCATTTTGTAACTTTTAGTTGTACCCAGCATTGCCATTTTCTTTAACTTAGAAATGTCTTTTGGATCGGCTAATCCAGTAGCTGCAACTGAAGCTTCTGGATCAGTAGCTGCATATACAGAACCTGATGAAACTGCTTTTAAATATGCACCAGCACCTGATGTTTTTGTAATTGCACTAAAGATTTGTGCATCGTGATCTTCAGCATACTGTCTTTTTAACTGAGAAAGTGCTTCTGTACGAAAGTTGTAAAGAACTTTACTATCGTCAAAATTACCAGCATTAATCACACCAAATCGTCTTTGGCTAGTAGTAACTACTACTTCATTAGAGGTAAGATTCTGTTCGTTACTTTCTAATGCACTATCACCAGTTACTGCTGTTCCTGTGTATCCAACCATACCAAAAGTCATATCTTTACCTTTACCTTCAGGCATTGACTTTGATACAATCATTGACTCGAATGTGTCTCCCATGAACTTTGAGAAATAAATCTCCTTACCTACTTCGTAAGCAAGTTGTTTTGCCCATCTTGAGACGTTTAAACCTGTATCCCAACTCATTTTACTACTCCTAGTTTATTATTGTGTATCAAGCAAAGCTTGCATCCGCACTTCTGGTGGTAATTTATTCCAATCACTTTGAGAAATAGAGTCAAAATCAATAGCAGTTTTATTCCCACCCGTAGCACTTGAAAGTGTTGTTGGCACTTGGTCGGCTTGAGTGAGCTTATCTGTTACTTGTTTAACTCCTTCGGTTTTCGCTTTACTCTTTTCTTTATTAATTGTCATTAACGTGTACGCATCATCAATTAGTGCAATACCGCGCTCATCTCCAAACTTTGCAACTGCGGTTAGTTCTTCGTTATTTAGATTAGGATGTTTTTTAATAAAACTATCAATCATTTCCTGTTGAGCATTTTTCGTTTTTCTTGCAGCTATCTCCCTTTCTTGTACTTTTCGCTCTTCTGCGAATTTACTTTCTATTTGTTTTGAGATATGTGGTAAGACCGAATTAATGTCATAGGGATCATACTCTGGTAGTTCTACTTCTGGCTCTTTTGGAGCTACGTTCATCTTAATCTCATCAAGGGATTTTCTTAACTCACCAAGTTCATTGGTTTGTCTCCCATTGAGTTCCCGAAGATTTCTATACGACTTGTCTGTTGTAGAAGCATACTCAACCAATTCATCTACCGAAGTAAATTCCTTCTCTCCGACTTTGAATGATTGTGGTTCTACCGCAGGTGTCTCTGCTGTCTGCTCACTTACATTTGATTCAGGGGAAACTTCGTCACTTGCTGTGCCTGCAATTTCCTTGGCTTCGTCTATGTAGTTCGTTTGTTCTTCCATTGTACCTTGTCCTTTTGTTAGGGGGTTGTTATTATGAGTTACGATTTACCCGTATTATTCGGCATTTGCCTTTGCTGCGCTTGCATCTGTGCGGATCGTTCCTCTTCAAATTTTTCTAGTATATCTCTACCTGCTTCCATATCTGAAAGCTCTACATATAGAGGGAATAAACTTGCGAATCCATTTCGTACTAACTCTCCTACTTGCTGTGCTTTCGCTGCACGCATGGTAGCTGAATTTTCACCTTTGTCTAAGACAATATCAAATTCAAACTTTTCAAAGTTAGTTAAAAAACGATTAATGGTTTCTTCTATTGCTTGTACTTCTTCAGGGGATTCTGCTTTCTCTGTTTCAGCACCAATGATTCTTTTAATTTTATCTGCGGTATAAAACTGTTGCATATTTTTAATCGCCTGCATCAATACAGTTGACTTGGTAAAGTCCAAGTTCTCCATCTGCTCTTGTAAGGTCATCATCCCTTGTCTAATTCTTGTTTGAGCTGCAATACCACTTTCTTTTGTAGAAGTAGCAATACCCATCATAGGATCAGTAGCACCACTAATCTCTTTCGCATCCATCTCTGCCTTCTGCTCCATAGCTGCAATGCTACTGACCAACGATAAATGTGAGTTTGACCATTGTTGCATAAAGTCGCTTACACGACCTTTAAATCCAGGTATACCAATCCAACGTCCTGTAGTAGATGCTTCATTCATTTCTTCTTGCGATACTTTATTCCCTGCGAAGATTCCTCCTCCTCTAGGAGAACGATTAATAATGTCTAACATCTGCGATCTGCGTTTGTCTTTTTCCCTTTGTGGGTCTTTCATATTCTCTACCAGACCAAATGTCTCTACATAATCACCCATATCTTCAAAATGATAAAAATAAGGTACGATAGGAAATTGATTATGCATATAAGGATTGGCTTTCTTTTCTTGAAGTGTATGCGCCCCAGCAGTAATAGTTAAATATGTCTTTGGAACTACTCGACTAATCACACCGAACTCGGTTTTTACTTTAACCTGCGCTGCATCTTCCATAGCTTGTAAGTCTCTAATTTGTTCTCCAGCAGCGTTTTTATTTTCAAAGCCATTCTGTGATATACGCCCAGTAGCTTTATTAATAATGTAATGTTCACGCTCATACTCCCTGTTCCACATTTCAATGACACGAATTTTTTGCTCTACCTCATCTAAATGATGCGCGGAGCTAATTGGCTCTGCATTTCTATAATAAGAACCCATTTCTTGGCTAATACCTTGAGGCATAGATAAATAATCCTCTACGGAACTAATATCTTTAGCGGTATCGGGAAACATCTTTTGCATTTGGTTTAAGGTAAGGTACTTGCTTCTTGCTAAATAATTCCATTCGTTTGTATCTTGAGTTCTTGCCTCGGGATCAATATGCACATTTGCCCATGATTCACGTTTAATGCTTATTTCCCCATCATAAAACTTACCTGGCTCTACACAAACATCAATCCAACCGCGCCCTGTGATTACGCCATCCTTAAATACTCTGCTAAATAAGCTTTGTAACTTTCTGTTACGATCTAAATGATATAAAAGAGAGGTAGAAAGCATTGCTTCGTTCTCATCATCAGATTCTACAGGTCTTGCTTTCCAAGAAGAACGCCCTTGTCGCTCTACTCCTGTAACTAAATTAACTTTTGGTAAAATAATATTAAGTTGTAGTGGAGGTCTTCCTTCTGCTTGCAATGTCTGTAAGTCTTCTGTCTCCCATTGCCCTGTACCAAACCCACCTGTGTAAAATCGCATTGATTCTTCTGCAGCACTATACCACTCTGAATCATTAATAACCATAGCATCAAACACTTCATGTAATTCTTTTATATTCATGCACTCATCCAACTATTCTTTTTAGATTTTCCAAACATACCCCATAAACCATAGTCATCGCTTTGCTCTGTAGGCGAATCACTATCTTCAACGTAGTGAACTAAATATCTAAGACAATCCATTGCGTGGTCATTTTTCTTCACAGGTTCTTCTGGTAAATTACGACTTTCAAAACCATGTTTAAGCTCCTTCCACTTATAGTCAACGATCTCTTCTATCAAAGGTTTCATATTTAATGTCTTAAAAAACAACAACTTAGACTTATTGTTCTCATCTAGCTTCAAATATGCAGATACACGTTCAAATCCTGCACGCTTATCATTCTTTGCTTTTTCCCACTCAATTCCATACTCATACCACTCGTCTGCGACACTATTACCATCTCTTTCTGTTCTTACAATAGATGGATCAGCCAAGAATGTATAATTAATTCCCTGTTTTAATCTACGCTCTACTTTTGGCACAATCATTTCTATCGTATGCTCGCTAACATAAATTAAATCATATACATAGATCGTTCCTTCGTCATCTGCAGCGGCAAATAAAATAGAAGTAGGGTTACGATACCCATAATCATACACTACATAATGATTCCACCACTTTGGAATAGTAAATGGCTTTACAGAGTGCGTTTCTTCTTTAAATTCTGGATATACAAGTCCTGCAAAGTCATCCCAACTACAATAAACGTATCGGTTCACCCATTGATCTGGCATAGAAAGTAAATGTTTAATATAATCTGCGGGTAAATGAGGATTGTCGGAATATAATTTGACTTCTTCGTCTGTTTCAGGAGGTGGAGCATCGGGTTGCCATGTCATAGTCTCAATTAAACGATAGTCACCTTTTTTCTTGTTCTGTTTTTCTTTATCCTTCTTCCATCTCTTCCATACCCAATCGTGACCCGCTGGATTGGAGGTATGAAAACTACATCTCATAGCGTTTTTTCTACGCATTTGTCCCGCGGCAGCAATAAATGTAGCTTCCGTCATTTCTTCAATCTGATCAAACGCAAACCAACCCAAATTCATCGATTTTATACGCTGAATAGAGTCACGGGAGTCATCTAATGCCATATACACTATTTTAGAGCGGTTTTTAAAGATAATTTCTCTATCTTGGGCGCGATGTTTTTGAATAAATCCCTGACCAAGATCGAGCAACTGTATTAAGGTAGATTTCTTAAACGAATCCAATACTTTTCTACCCATTAGTCCTAAATTTCCTTGAAATGCAGCACTTTGATGGATTGCCTCCATACACATAGCTTCGGTTTTACCCGTACCTAATGAGCCTGCCAATACTTGATGTTTACTCCAACCAGTAAACAAATGAAATTCTTCTTGATGATCTAATGGGGCGGTTATATTCCCTTCCCCATCTCTATAGGATATATTTACATCCATTACGCCTGTGACCTATAAAATAATTCCCAATCTAATGGAAGTTTACCATTTTTATCTAGTTCAAACAAATCTAATGCGAAATTAGTCGCCTCTTCTGCGGTTTTTGGGGATAAACCGAACGAAGTACGCAAAAACATACAATATATGTCTCTAGGAGTCATAAATATGTTATCTTTTATGGATTCTCGCTCTTCGCGAGTTAGCTCAATTTCATCTTCTTTAATACGCTTGCTCTATCCTTTGGCGATGTGCCTGATACTACTACATTCACTTGTGTATTTTGTTGGTTGACCCGATCACGATACTTGGCGGGATCATGCGCCTTTAGCTGAAAGATACGTTCTGTTATATTACCAGGCTTCGCTGCTTGCTCAAAAGAAGTTTTTTCGAGTCCATCCAATCGTTCAGCTACAAATCCTTCTCTTATAGATTGAACCGCTTGCGCGAACGCAGGGTCACCTTTCATTGCGAATCGTACTGAAGCTGGAAAGAAACCCATTTCTTTTGCTGCATGGGAAATAAATCCATTGTGCGCGACCAAATAAGATAAAAACTTATCTTTTTTTGCTGTAAACCTAGTTTTTAAGCCAGTTTCCTCCTCATA
>TARA_R110002020_G_scaffold3005_4_pt1 | contig 16091 bp, 39 predicted proteins | sample TARA_R110002020 | Tara Oceans TARA_R110002020 (sample SAMEA4396489) | marine metagenome | biome: Westerlies Biome; feature: [MES] marine water layer (ENVO:01000295) within the mesopelagic zone...; material: water (ENVO:00002006), including particulate matter (ENVO:01000060) such... | reverse complement strand
TAGGGTTAAGCACGCCCTGAGACATAGGACGTAAGCACTCTTGATGGAATAAGCTGGCGAACTTAAAGGCATCATCACCCAGCACAAACAAAGTCTCATCTACCTTAACATAGTGTGCGCCCGCATTTTTAAGCATTGACTCGCCAAACTGGTTGGCAGAGCCTTCTAAAAATTTTGATGGATTTAACTTAAAGAACGCATCTCTTATCTTTCGGTATCTTACATTTGTACCTTCTTGTTCCGCGCACGAGATAAAGCCAGTGCCAATATCTACTCCGACTGCTCTTGTTGTAGTTTTATTATCTTCAGTTGCCATTTTTATTACCTCGTAAACCGTTGGGTGGTAAGAGTATATATCTTTGCCATCAAACGTATGATTTTCTTCTTGCGCTAAAACTTTTTCTTCTTGTTTTAGAGATATTGAAGGTTCTTGTTTATTGTTTTTTTTATTTTTCTTAGGCTTGCTTTTGGCTTGAGGGGCAGAGCCTTCTTTTTGTATGTCCAGCCACCCTTGCTGTAAGCCAAAACCAGTTCTAATTCTTTTCTTCATGCTCATGGACTGCGCCTATCCTCTTGTCTCCAAAAGAAGTTTCTATCTTTGGTTTGCTACCACCAAGAAACATATTCATTAGACTTTCGCCACCTTTATCTTCATCGGCTGGAGAATTGAACACTCTGTCATCTTTTTCTTTTTGTTTCCTTTTATTTTGACCAATATCTGTATACTTTGTAATCATTTTTATGAAGAAAAATATAAGCCAAGTCAAGCCGAGGAATACAAGCGAAAGATAAATTAAAGAAAATACTTGTTCGTTCATTTGTTATAACTCTAAGACTGCATCTATCCCGTCAGATAAATAGATTCTAACAGATAGCCCGTTTGTAGAAAAGAACCAACTACCTTCTCCCTCGTCAGGGATTCTGGTCATTTTAAGTCCGTCTTTCTCATAGCCCACATACACAGTGAACCTGCCTCTTTGCCACCCACCTTCATTCCAAGCTGGCATTTGCATACCAGAAGGAGTAGTCCTGTCTCTGTAGTAACTGAATTTTTCCTTTACCACATTGTCAGGCTTTCCATAATGGTTGTATATTGCCTGTTTAATAGCTGGAATTTTTGAGTCCAAGTCAATAGGTTTATCTTTTGACTCTTTAGACTTTGAAGGACTGACTTTTTGGTGCATCTCTTTTGACGGGCTATCTGTTATATCGTTCACATTATACTCCTAAAGTGTGCCGGATTTTTCCTCGAAGCGTTTGACTATGACCTCTGTTAGACTTTGCTGTGACTGCATCTTGTACATGACGTAGCATGTCTTTAGAAATGCCTAGTTTACATGCGGCTTTTCGTCTTCCTAACACTGTGTTATTGTAGTCTCCCATTCCATGAAAGCGACATAGTGCCGTTACTGGGTCAAACTTGTACCCTTTGCGTTTACCATTCTTGGCCTCTCCAATTATTCTGTTTTGGGCTATCGTCCAGTCATAAGCCTTAGTTGTCTTGGAAAGCTCTATTAGAAATCTTGTTTCATTAGTTACATTAGTCATTTTCTTTTCCTTAATAAATACATTTTTTTAGACACTCTTCTAGTGTGTCTGTGCTTGTAATATTCTTAGTGACTCTATCTTTTGCTTCACTTCTCTTATAGCCTAAAGAAACTAATGTCTCTACTACTTGATTGAAGAGAAAGCTATCCATATCTGGTTCTTCCTTCTTAATCTCAGGTGCAGGCTTTGTCGCCTGACTACCGGCTCCAGAAAAGTTTGCTGAAACATCGAAAGAGTCTATCCCTTTTAGTTTAAGTTTTTCTCCACAATAACACAATATGCCAGCCGGAAAAATTGTTTCTTCTTTTGAACAGTAATGCAGCGTGTCGCACTTGCCACACTTGTACACTAGGCTGACTTCAAATCCGTAAGGCTCAATCTTGCTCATATTAGCTCCAATAAAAAGGAGGTCACAGCCACCACAACTGCGACCTCCACGCACAAACCAAAATGGTTATACTTTTGACGACTGCTCAATAAGCTCTTTTACTTTCTTTAGGTATTGCTCCATAGTCTTAGTGCTATTGTAAGCAATCTTCTTTAAGTAGTCCAGCTTGCCCTCTTCAGACTCGGTTTTAGGGTATGGGGGTAGCAATTTGTGCCCGTCTTCACCAGAGTATTGAGGCATGTCCTGCATTCTCTGCTTTAGGTCGTCAGCAATATCGCAATCTTCATCTTCCATTGCATCAAGCGGACGTTTAAGCCACTTTTTGGCCTCAACAGCATCATAAGTCTCATCCCACTCCTCATCGTGCCAGTCGTCGTCATAATCATCCTGAACGAATGACTGGTACTCCTGACCGTCAGCGGAATAAAGCGGCTTACGAAGCTCGTCAGACCACTCCATCTCTGCGACTACTTCATACTGACATACACGGAGCTTCTGGTGTTGGCAGTCGTGTGGCACAGACACGGCATCCATAGGGTTGACTTTGACAATCATAATGTGGTCGCCAGAGTCCTCAGAGCCGTAGTCACGAACATAGTCCAGTGCGCCACAGTGCAGTCCAGCAGAGCAACCTTTGTCACGGTTGTCATCTACCTTGCCTCTGTCAATCGAGACTGTTTCGCCCACACTATTGTTCATAGTACCAGTGTACTTGTCCATGTAGCTACTATTTACAGCCTTGTATGCCAAGAAGCAACCATCTTCAGTAATTGGTAAGTTCTTGTGTTCCAGAAAATCATACAGTTGAGTACGGGTCTGGTAGCTAATATTTTTCATTAAATTTTCAAACAGCTTTGTTAGTGGCTCAAAAGGTAAGCCCTCTCTCATAAAGTCAACAATACGTCGAGTTAAACTATTGTCTACAACTTCTCCATCGTACTTGACTGCTCCTCCGACTACCTCGACATTTCCGCTTGAGTAGTCTTCAATGCTGGAAGCAATATCTAGTAGCTTTACCATGTCTTCTTCAGTGCCATGAAGGGCATCGAGAATTTCTGCATAGTTTGGGTGTTCAGGTTTTACCTGATACCACTTGCCTTGAGCTAAAATACTAACTGTGTTTCCGGTTTTCATAAATGGGACTGTCATAATTAAATCTCCTAAATTTCCAAAAAGGTTTGTGCTTATTTGTTTTGACTTCGGTATGCAAGTTCAGAGTGGTTAATTGACTCGACTAGGCACTTACGCTCAAGTTCATAGTTGTCTGAGCGAAGGTAGTGACCTGCTAAACGGTCTTTGTGAAGGCTAATTGCTGGGTAGCGTTTCAGAATCCGTTGCTCACGCTTTTCCCACTTCTTAGCTGTAGCTTCGTCTAGCTCTATGTACGACTGCGCTCTATGGCCTCCACCAGTTACAATAGTGTTCACAGCGGCAAAGTCGGCGTTGTCATTTGCATCTCCAATTTCACGCAATTTTCTAACTGCGCTTACATACTTGGAAATGTATGAGTCTTCCATAAAGCTAATGCCCGCCACATCTTCCAGAGCTTCCAGACCTTTTAGCTCAAGGTGTCCTAGTATCGCTACGCTTGTAGAAACAGACTCTACGCTAAAGCTCTTATCGACCGTTGGTATCAGGACTTCTTCTACCCAGCCTTCAAAGGTAATCCAGTTATCTGCCTTGTGAAGACGCTTGCATTTAGCTGTTGGCTGACCATAAACTGTAGGGACTTGCAGACCAAGAACTTTCATAGCCTCAAAAATTCTTTTCATTGAATATTTTGTGTGCTTACCCTGAACTTCAAATCTACACAACTCGACAAACACGTTCATGTCTCCAGAAGCTACATCAATCTTGAGTGGCTTCCACCACCGACTTTCCCAAGAACTGGATGTCCTGTACTGGTTTCCTTCAATATCATACTCAAACATTGAACTTTCAGTAGAACGAACTCTCTTGCCATTACGAACGACAATATTTTTGGGTGGCTTTGGCAGACTACTGACCAGAATAAAATCTTCTTTTTTCATTCCAATCTTATCCAATACCTCAGACCCATACTGTTCGTGACTACACAGGTAAACAGTTTTCTTAGGGTTCTGCTCAACATAGTGCTTACATGCAATGTTAGAGCCATTCTTTTCATCCTGAAAAACAAATACAGTATCTCGGCTGAAGTGCAACTTTTCTATGTTTCTGCTCAACTTCGGACGGCCATCATGCAATATTCTTTGTACAGAAATCTCATGCGGTATATTTACAGACGACTTTACGTCCTGACCATTCCATTGTGGTACAACGAAATCTTCAATGGTGCGAATAACATCACCATAATCCGCAAGAGTAAGTCGTGCTTCATACATGCTATTACAGTGCTTGAACTCTGAATCTACACGCTTTTGTAGGTCGGTACGGAGCTTCATGACCTTGTTCTTAATTGCTTCTTTAACAAAGTCTGTGTACTCAAGACCTTCTCGACTAGCAGTCATCGAGAGTTCTCCAATATCAAAGCGTAGTATTACGCCTGCGTTTAGCATCTGGAATACAGGCTCATTCCTAGCTTCGTGCCATGACAAATTGTCATTCCAGAACTTTTGTTCATCAATCGGGTATCCAATATTTCCCATAATAGCAATAGACTGGCTATTACTACCAACAAATCCCCAGTCATCACCAGAGAGCTTCGGCTCTGAAGGTTGCTCATGTTCAAAGTCTGTTCCTGTGACCACTGGCTGTGTGCTGAAGTATTTGTAGACTTGCGTAGCCCTACTCTTGAATGTTGCAAAGTCATCTTCTTTAACAACAAACCCAACCTCAAAACCATCTGCTTCATCAGTGTCACACTCTGGGTATTCATCAAGACGAGAACCGTCTGTGTCTACAGTCGCAACGTAGTTACGTTTCTTGCCATCTTTGTAAGCTGTAACCCAAAACTGGTTTGTGTATGCAAAAGGTGACTTGGAACCTAGACCTAAACAACCATTCAAAGAATTAGAATTTCTTTTGTTGCTACCAAAGTATGTAGTGTAAAGAGACATTACATCTTCATGAGACATGCTCACACCATAGTCCCTAACACGGAACTCAGGGTCAATAGCATTTGGAAGGTGAACCTCGAATGGCTTGTCTGGACAGCCTGCCTCAACGTGGGCATCGTAGGCATTAGTAGAAAGCTCACGAATAGGAGCCTTAATTTTATCTTCGTAGATAGTGCTAGACAGGACAGCAAATGCTTGCTGACTCGCTTCAATAGAAAAACGTGAGCTTGACTTTGCTCCTGCTGACTCAATAGCGACTTCTGGTTTGTGCAACTTCATAACTTCTCCAATTAAAAATGTGGTGTTCCAAACTGGTTTCCATTGATTATATCATATATATCGTGGTGTCAATGGAAAAACTTTAGAGATTCTTGGATTTCTTCGTGGTTCTTTTCTTCCTAATCTCACTGTCCAATTTCTTTGAGTTCATTCTAGCATAGTAATCATCTTTGTCAAGAGAAAATCTTCTCATCTTCTCAAGATTCTTCTTGTTACGATTTGCCATCTTCTTTTTCTGATTTTCCTTTTCTGTTAAAGGTAGAAATACAGAACGCATATCGCTGGCTTCTGTCTGGAAAAGATTTATTAGATTTTTCACTCGACATACATCTGCCGATAAAATCATCTCGGCTCTCGCCCTGTTTTGGTGAAGGCATTTGGCTCTCCTAAAAAAGTGTATATTTATTTATACACCGGATTCTTTATCAAAAAGATGCACAATCACATCATCTAACACAGAATACAAGTTCCCCGTGTCAAGGTCAACTGAGTTATAAACTATGGCCGGTCTTCCACATGCTTTATAGCCTGTTGTCTCATTTACTATCTTAGTTCTGACCCTTTGACCGTCACATAAATCATCAAAGTTACATAGCTCGGAAGTGAGTTTTAGCATCTTTTTCTCAAGATACGCAAAATTTGCACCATACGGAACATTTCCAAAAGGCACTAAGTTTGCCTGTTTTCTCTCAGTCATTATATTCTTCTACTTCCTCATCTTCAGGTATGTTGTATAGTATGCCTGTGTCGCAGTTTATCGAGTTGTATTCATAATTTTTATTTTTTATATCTGGAGCAACAACTACTGTATCTAGTTTTAATAACACACTAAGGTAGTTGCCTTGCTTTAAGCAAAATCTATAACCTTTTTTTATTTCAGAAAATAACATTTTTTTTCCTATCAAGTAGGGCGTGCAGGAATTGAACCCGCATCGGAGGCTTAGAAGGCCACTGTTCTATCCGTTGAACTAACGCCCCGTAAATAAACCGCCACACAGACGTAAGGCTATGGGAAGTGCCTGTGCAGCGGCTATCTGGTTAGTCATCGGAACTTTGTAGTTCTTCAATCTTTTTATTTAGTTCTTTAATAACATCTGTATTTTCAGGAAGCTCTGAAGACGTATCAAATGCTGGCTCTTTAATAGCAGAGTTGACGACTGGACGGAGAGGTATGTTAACCTTATTCTCGTCAGTTACAAATAGGTTCGCTTTTTTGCCCTCTTCATAACCTTTATTGAAGCTGTTCTCTGCTATAACATCTCTTTCAAAGCCTACCTGAGATAAGCCTCTTTGGTATCCTTCATGCCATAGCTCATCAATGTATGTGGCATTATCATTGTTAATGTAATCAATTACACCTTCAATTCGGCCTTGTGAAATCAACATGTCATCCGTCTGGTGGTCAAAGTCATTTAGTCTAGACCATAATAATTCATCTACAAAATCATTATTAACTTCAGAACGCATGTTTGCAATTTTGACAACGCCTTCTAGCCTCACATTTTCCCTATGCAATGTCAGCGCAAAGTTTGCTATTGTAAATAGCAATGCCAGTAAAACTGGAAATACATAACTGTTTGTTTCTTTATTTAACATTCTCTTCTCCAATATTAAAAATAGAGGCTTTTTCAATCAAATCACTAGACGATTGAACTTTTCTTCCTCCAACACCGTAAATAGTTTTTATGTTGTTTTGTTCGCAGAATAATTCTTCTGGAGTATTGCCTTGCAATCTATCTCCCCCATTCGCAAAAATTAGTTCTGACGTTGTATGTAGTATGCTGTGCAAAGTTTTTAATGTATTGATTACAGTAGAATCTTTATCCGAAGATAATACTGCATAGTCCACAGGTTTCAAGTATTGAACTATCTTTAATCTGTCTGTTTCGTTTTGAAACGGTACACTTCCCTTTAGCTCAACTTGTTCGTCAGTGTTTACGATAACCCATAGCTCGTCGCCAAGAGATTTTGCTGTTGCAATATAATCCAGATGTCCCACATGCACAGGATTAAAATATCCAGAAATAATTACTATCTTTTTATCTGCCATCTGTAGCTCCACACAGTTCCATAAGTTCCTACAGGGTATCTAATATAAGGATTATAGTAGTAGCTATAGTAGTTTCCGTGTACAACAGGGACAAGCTCATATGACCTGCTCTGTCTTTGTTTTAGTGCCTGTATTCTTATTTGCTTTTTTTCTTCTGCTCTTTGTTTTTGTCTCTCGTTGTAAGCTATCCATTTTGGGTTATCCATGTAGTGAGATATTCCTGCGGCTCTGAACCTCTCAAGCTCTGTCATGTCCTTGTACTCAGGTTTTACAACCACTCTATCCTCATACGAATCAAACTCCCACATTCTTGAATCGTACTTACTTCCATCTGGAGCGACTCTTGTGAAGTCGTTTGCAAAGCTAATTGAAGAAACAGCAAAGAAAATAATTATTAATTTCATTTGTAGTAACCCTTCTTGTCCATTGCCTCTAGTTTTGGTTTCAGTGTATGTTTGTAATAAAACTTGAATTGTTTATAAATTGCTTTTACCTCAGACATTGCTTCTTCTTCTGTAATCTTACCGCCTTGTTCTAGGTCACAGACGATAGACATATGTATGTTAAAAGCCTTGAACGGGTCACGATAATCTTCAAAATTTATCTCATCCATCTGAGAAAAGCTCCTTGCAGTATTCGGCAAACGCATCTTCAGCTTCTTGCCTTGTGTCGTAGTAGCCCAGAAGCATATCTGCCTCATCCCAAACCGCAAACATTTCTGCTCCATCAATCCATTGTACATGAATCTGATAGTTTATGTTCTCTTGTTCCATTTAGCTTTAGCTTGAACCCAGTCTTCGCCTGAGCCAGAAGCCCCTCCGCAATCTTCACATTCGTACCAGTACAATGCTATTGTATCAAGTGCTTCAGCCTGAGCCTCTCCTCCACAGAAAGGACACGGAAGCATTGTATCTTCATGATACTCAATAACATCAATATCATGCCTAGAGCATTTTAAGCACCACTTAGGCTTGTTGTCAACGTCAACTATTCTTTGGCAACAACTTAACAAGTATTTCATTCGTCTGCTCCCAGCTTCCTACATTATAATGTCTGTCTGACATTGTTGCAATCTCAAAATCGTTACCTCCTAAGTTGCACCTGTCGCCAATAAATATATTCTCACCTTCCTTCATATCTGATAGAGCCTGAGACTTATCCCTTCCCTTTGGCAATATATCTATACTTATTTCTCCCCCAATAGAGAAACAGACTCTTGGATATTTATTAGAAAGTTCATGTACTATGTTCTTTCTTTCTTCTTTTTCGTTATCCCAATTATAATACTCTCTTCTCAGCACTGAGTTTGCTGACCTTCCAACTGTTGAAAAATTTATCATCATTGGCATATTTGAAAATTCACCAATTCTTATTTCTATATTATTTTCTGCTTTGCCAAACCATTGGCTTTCGCTTGCTATCTTCTGTAGGTCTTTTATAAGTTCCTTTGGATATGTCCAATGTTTTTCATAGCTTATTGTATTCCTGACACAGAGCTGGTTCCCTGAATTTTGATAAACACCATCTACTAGCCTGTATAACGGAAGACCTATCTGTGACAAGGTTTTCTTTTTGTCGGAGCCAGTTATTAGAAAAACTTTATTTCCTATTCCTTGCTGATGGTTGACCCACTCACCAAAGAAAAATTCAAAAGTCTTATCTATCTTTTTTCTTGAGGGTGTTAAAGTGCCATCGACATCAAAAAAATAATTAATCATTTTCTTCCTCAACTTTTTTCCCATGTTTGTCTACAGTAATCCAGCCGCACCCCTCGCACAAACAAAAGTACCTTTCTTTATTTCTTACGATGCCAGCAAAGTCATTTTTTTCTGCGTGAGCTTTTCCCATTAGCTGTGCTGTACATTCGTAGCAGAAGTTAGCCATCGAAGAACCTCTCTGAACTTATATTTTTATCATCAATGAACAAGCCATAGTTAGGCTTGCCAAACTTTAGTTCGTGATATTTGACATTCCAATCTGAAAATTGTTTTTCAGTAACTTCTCTCCAGTCTATACCAGTCGAAGTTCCTCTGGCTGTCCAGTAAACTATCGTATAGCCTTTTTCATACAGGCTATTTATATGTTTTATTCTTTTTTCTATAGCCTTTGATTTACTATAGTCTCTATCTGCTGGCGTTTTACAAATAGTCTCATCTATATCTACATATATAACCATTTTTATTTTTTCTTCTCTAATTCATAACATAGCAATGCTATATTTGCCACACCATAACAAAGCCACATAATAGCATGAGAATAATCTTTATCTTTTATGCAGGACATCCCTGTTAAAAAATACATTAATGATGCTATACCCAGACACCATGCACCCATCACTTATCTTTTCTCCTCTTGTATACTTTCTGCTCTTCTCTCTTGAGTACGAACATCATTATTCCCGCTACAGTTAACTCTATAGCCCAAGCTGTTAGTCCAGCCCATAGTGCGTCCATTGCTTCTCCATCAAGTTGGTTTGGCTAATACTTTTATTAAACAGGAACTATTTGAAAGCCAAAAGGCAGAATAGTAAATGCTCCACCTGTGTATGTGTATACTGCCGCCGCCGCTAATGCTTTTGACAGAAATGCTCCAAAACTTCCTAATGCCGCTACGAGAGCATTGCAATTCATAAAAGAATAGTAAACATACCATATGTAACAAGTTATTACAGACAGGAATAGGAACAGAATTCCACCACCAACACCATCATCTTGAAATATAGCCGCAATAACCCAGTAGTAACAAACAAAATGAGCTATAAATGCCACTACAGCCAATATCCCAAATAGAGAACCAAACAACAGTTTTGCTAAGGCTGCGCTTGAGATAACAGCTAGTACAAGAGAACCAAACAACATACTAGCAACAAATACTGCTAAGTAGACCAGTCTCTTCTTATTTAGGTCTTTCTTATTTGATTCTTTCTTTTTCTGTAAATCGTAAAATGCTTTCCAATTATTCATTTCATTTCTTTCAATTTTTAACTGAGACACTCCGCGCGGATGCTTCCATTGGTAAGCAAGTGTCTACAGTGACAATAAACTCTTATCAATCCATTGCTCAAAATCAACCGAAGGCTCCCATCCTAAGAACCTTTTTATTTTAGAAATGTCTGCTAGTGTTTCTCTAGCTTCTCCTTCTCTCTCTGCTATGTGTTCTATCCTTGATTCATCTTTTGCGACCATCATGGCTACATCATTTATACTATAGCTTTTACCGCACCCAACATTAAACACTTCACCGAAACATATTTTATTATCGGTCGTGCAGGCGAGAAAGTTTGCATCAACTATATCTTTTACATGAATAAAGTCTCTTCTTTGTTCTCCGTCACCGACGACAGTGAGCTTCTTACCTTTATTATACATCTTAAAGAAAAGACCCACAACAGGAGCATAGACACCCTTCGTTGGAGCGCGCTCTCCATAGACATTGAAGTATCGAAATGTTATTGTGTTCAATCCAAATAAATTGTTGTACATCTCACACAAATCCTCAGCACCTACTTTTGTTACTGAGTATGGATTAAGACAATCTCTTGGCATATCTTCTTTGAGAGGCACATCATTTTTTAGTCCGTAATAAGATGATGTTGAAGAATATATTACTCTCTCTACGCCGCACTCTCTCGATGCTTGCAATACATTTGCAGTGCCTAACAGGTTGGTTTGACAAGCCTGTATTGGATTTTTTATAGAGGGCTGTATTCTTGATTCTGCCGCTAAGTGAAACACACAATCGACACCCTCGAAATGTGGCCTGATTGCATCATAGTCACATATATCAACAAACTCATTTTGAGTCAAAAGATTATAATATAGATTTTTTTCAGAGTTTGATTCGTTATCCAAGCAGATTACATCCCACTCCTCACGAATCATTCTGTCGGCAATGTGGCTACCTATAAAGCCAAAGCCGCCAGTTATTAAACACTTTTTTCTTTTCATTATCCAACCATAGCTTCTGCGGCTATTGCAACTTTGTCAGTTTCTTCTTCTTGGTCTGGAATCATATCAATTAGTTCCGACTGTAAATCATTAGCATAATTCATCCAGTATTCAACTTGATGGTTAGCTAACTCTAACTCTCTTTCAAGCCTATGTTCTACTACAGTTACTCCTCCGATAAGCTGTACTCTCTCGGACAGTTGCCATATCATTCTGTCGTGCATCCATATGCTAAATTTGACCAGCCAATTAATGTTTGTTCTTGTGGCAATGTCATGGAATAAAAATACTGATTGATTCCACTTACGGTTTACATAATTCAACATTTTGTACATTTGTTTTCTACAAGTCCTAATCTTTTTTTTATTACCCAAAGTATTGTCGTAAATATATTTTTATAAGTTACTTTACCATCAGCTTCTTTTAAGCCAAAATGTAACAAAGAACATTCGTCACAGTAGTAATCCTTGCAGATTCTGCACCTATAAGCCGTAACTGCCCTCATAGACACGCCGCATTCTTCACATTTTACCTTCATTGTAATGTATTTCTCTGTGACAGTTAGAACAAACCATAATACACTTCTGTAATTCCCTTGTTATCGTTTCTTCAGAGTAATGTTTGATTTTGCTAAGTTCATATTTTTTTGTTGACTCATCCTTATGATGAAAGTCTATAGCCCATTTACATTTATCATAGCCACATATAGAACACTGATGGCCTCCCATTACCTTCTCTACAATCGAGTAGAATCTGTTTAACCAATATAAATTCTCGCACTTTTTACATGTAGGCTTGTGCTTTACTTTGCCAGTCGTAGTCTTTCCATTTGTGTAAAAATTATCTAACGGCAGTTCTTTGTCGCAATCTTTACAGTGTTTTTTCATAGTACCCCGTAGGAGAATTGAACTCCTGTCTTCGGCGTGAAAAGCCGATGTCCTAGTCCACTAGACGAACGGGGCATTAGGCTAAATGTTAGTACCATTTCAGGATGGTTGCACATAGTTATTAAAAATATACGCTTCAGCCTAATATTTAAGTGCCCTAGCCGCAAACAGGGCAATGACTCCACCTGTAGCAAAACTAATCGCCATCAAGCCAACTAAGTATTCGGCAGTAATCAAATACAATACTGACAAGAACAAGCAAATAACTATATGTAGTCCTAAGTTTGGAATAACCATTTTTTTATTTTAAGGATAGCATTAAAAAAAACAACACATACTATGAAGTACAAGGCTCCCACAAGTCTATCTATTGGGAAGGTGATTAGCAATGCTATAATGCCGATGTCACGCCTAATCATGCTCTTCCATAGTCGTCCTGTATTCTGATTATATCATCTTCCCTACATTCACCAAGCTGAACCTCTATAAAAACTAAATCTTCCGTAAGGTTATTTTCTATTCTGTGGGTCTGGTACTTTGGTATTTGTACAACATCACCAACTTCCACATCATACTCTTTACCTGCAACGTGCATCCAGCCAACACCTTTTACAATCGTCCAATACTCATCTCTACCCGTATGTAGCTGTAGGCTTAATCTCTGATTGGGAGTAACTGTAATCTTCTTGACCTTATACCCCTTCTCGTCTGACAGTATTTGGAAGCTACCCCACTGTCTTTCTTCGTATTTTTTGTCTCCAGAGAAGCCTGCTACGCCTACAAATACTCTCTCTTCTTTATCTACCTCTTCTATCATTGGGTTTTCTTCGCCACAGAACGGGCAACTTGAGAATGACATAGGTACTCTGTTGTTGTAGACTTTTCCACAGCATTGAAGTTTGTATTGAATCATCTTCTTTTTCTTATCTTCATTTCTTCTAGGGAGAAATTATTGTTTGAAACAGACAAAATATACTCTGCTTTTTCCAATGTTACCTGCTTTTCAGCTTCATTAGAAGAGGGAGCGAAAATCTTTTCTTTTCTTTTTCGTCCGTGTTTCGTACTCTTTACTTCTATTAAATATTCTGGCATGAAACTCGCCTTATTGTTCAATTAAAAAATTAACTATCTTGTTTGCTTTTTCTTTTTCCTCTATGCTCAGGGAACCTCTCTTCTTACGTCCTGTAAGCTGAGTCTCGCCAAACATGACAGGCTTATTTTTCGCATCAACAATCTCAAAATTGGTAAATGCAAGTAAGTCTATATCATCAAAAGCACAAGCATTGTATGACCTTCTGGCTTTAGACTTAGCCCCCACAACGATATTTGTGGGAACCATTTTGTCTAAATTCCAAATGCTAAAGCAGAAAGTTTTATTGCCAATCCTAGCTATGTGTTTTGCAAACATGTTCAGTATGCTCCGCAACCCGCTTCATAATTTTATACATCAGGTCTTCGGCATTTGCATTACCTGCATACTTTGCAAACTCTTGTAGCCCAACATGTCCTGACACAGTGTTATCTGCAAACTCTTGTACAATTTGGTTTGCACTCTGCTTCAACCATTTTTCCAATTCCGATTTCATAGAAGAATCTCCGTAATCAATTTATAAATATATGAAGATGAAAGAACCATTGCGGCTCCAGTACCGAACCAACCAATGGACACGGACATCCTCTTGTAACTCTCTTTAACGTCAATCTTAGAACTCATAACAGACCTCTCTGTGGTTAGTGTTACTCCGTCCATGAGTGTAATCATACCATCCCTGTTTTGCAATAGTCAAGTGTAATACCCTTCGGGTATGTACGCCCCCTTTAAGGGGACAGAAGATTTTTTAATCTTTCTTATTTCTTTCTTCTCCACCCTTTTGAGCTTCCTATAGTCACGCTTTACATGTCTTCCTACTTCGCTCTTTCTCACCACAGAATGAGGCTTCCTGCCATCAAATATATCTGCGGTGGATATAGCGAATAAAATAATTAAGATTTTCATTTTAACCTCCAAGCAAAACTTTTTTTAATTATTTATCTTCCATAATATATGGTCTATCTTCTTGAACAACTCTTCATCAGTATATCCAAGTGTCTCCAAGTCTTCATCATCGAAATCATTTTTAAGGTATATCAAGGCAACCTTAATTATATGTTGCTGACGACTTGTAAAAACTTTTTCCCCCGTATTGTTCATAAGATGTTCAGACATTTGAGTATTCTCCTATAGAGTTCATACATTTTTCACACCAGAAATACTTTTCGCCATCATCATAGAATGAGTGCCAAGCCATATCGCCACCTTTTAGTTTCTTAGGACATATGCCGCACTTAGCATTTCTTGTTCTTGCCCTAACCCTTTTCCAGCCATTAAAGATATACTCTGCATCTCTAGTAGCTTCCTCTTGTCTATTTTTTCTTTTGCTCTTCTTTGCTTTCACAGGAAACACAAACCCGCACGCACAAGTTCTTACACGAACATGAACCTTAGCTGAACAGTCTGGACATTCTTTTTCTGGCATAATATTTCCAATCTATATCATAAACCAAACTATCATAAATAAAAACAATAAAGATAGTACTACAACGAGCCACAATATAAAAGTATTTTTTCTTTTTTGTAACTGTCTTTCGGCTATCCTGTTCTTTATATCATTAGCAGTAGCCCAGTAGCCATCTTTGGTAGGACTGAAGTCTAGTTCTTCCCATTCTGTTTTCTTCATGTTACCACCAACTGGAATAAACTATTGTGTAACCTTGTTTTATTGCCGCACGAGCCTCACGAATAAATTCACGGTCTTGCTCGGCGTAATGGTCATCAGAATTAGCACCAAAGAAAAACCCTGCTGTTTCCGGCAATGCTTCATCATCTAGGGATGACTCTAGTTTGTCCAAGTCCTCAAGCGTCAACTCTAAATCGACACAATTAAACTCAACATCCCCACCTTTTTCATGCCAGAGTTCTTCCATCCATCCTTGCAGGTTAGGATGCTTACGCCAGTATGCTAACTCCTTAGAATCTTCATACTCGTAATAATATTCTTTTTCTTCTTTTTCAGTTCCGTCTGCTAGTGTTACAGTGTATTCCTGCTCCCGCTTAATTGGTGTTCCTTTACGGGCTGTTGCGTATTGGTCTAGTCCCATTTTATTTCTCCAGCATTATCTTAATATAGTTTATCAATCAGGCAGGATACGCAGAGACATCCACATCTCCAGCGTAACCATCACATAAAAACTCTGCTCTAGGTTCGCCATTCTTCAATACTTGCTCGTGACAATCGCCACCACAATACTTACACTCACTCATCAATAGGCTCCAAATCTTCTTGCATCTTCTCTGAGTATGTAACATCATGATTTAACTTTTTAAGTTCTTTAATTGTTACATCAAAAGCCTCTACAAGTTCTTGATGTAAATCCATCATTTCTGTTAGGCTGTACATACGGCTTCTATTCTTATAGTTGTCCGTGATTTCCATCACCGTCGTAGTATCTACTAAGTCAACTTTAAGATACTGACCTTCCCAAACTGTTTTTATATCACTCATCAACCTTCTCCCTCAGCTTATCCAATACTTCTTTATGAGTATGACCTTTTGATTCTTCGACACTGCCAAAAGCTATCTTATAGACTTCTTGTATGAATACCTGTGTGGGCATCCAGTGTTCATAATGAAGACCATCATTACCATTCTGACCAATGATGTTCATGCGCTCATCATTCTCTTCATAGTTATCTTTACTCATTTCCAAACCACTCTTTGTATGAATTCTAAATGATATTTATCTAAGTCCCATTCATCCCACCGAATGATAGATAGGAATCGGCTACCATCTTTACGTTTATACTCAAAGTATGTCTCGCCTACCTTTGTATCAAAGGCTACTGTTGGCTTACTCATATTCATCACCATCCTGAACATATTAATAATCCTCTGGTGGCTCAAAGCCTAATAGCTC
>TARA_R110002020_G_scaffold225657_5_pt1 | contig 16102 bp, 10 predicted proteins | sample TARA_R110002020 | Tara Oceans TARA_R110002020 (sample SAMEA4396489) | marine metagenome | biome: Westerlies Biome; feature: [MES] marine water layer (ENVO:01000295) within the mesopelagic zone...; material: water (ENVO:00002006), including particulate matter (ENVO:01000060) such... | reverse complement strand
TTTCGAGGATATTGATGAGGGAGTTTCGAGAGCCTTTGCTGCGGTGCGAGGAGATAAATTTGCCATGACGCTGACTGGAGTGAAAGGAGGCGTGACATTGCATGAAGTGCAAGCAAAACCCTACAGAGTTATCTCGCTTGAAAACGGAGAGACTATCGCTGAAACCAACGGACCTATCAGACTCAGTGCAGCCGATGGAGAAGCGTTCTACGTCGCTACAATCTAATGCCCTATCCAATTCAAACACAGACGTTCACCGTGTTCATGGGAACACAAGAGGGGATCCATTCGGTCGCTCTGCCCGTGATCTATTCATCCAGTGGATCGAGGAATCTCTGGATTGATAAGTTGGGTCGAGCCAAGAAGATTCTTGGATACAGCAAACAGAACAGTTCTGCGATCACAACCAATACCGGGAGTGCGGCTACTATGGTCCGTGCCCTGCGAGGGTATCGACAAACAGGGGCAGCCATTTCCAATCGTCAGGTCATCGGGGTCTTTGAAACGAATGACGGGGACGGTGCGGATGAGTATGAACTCTGGTACTCCACGAATGATGGAACCGCATGGACCTTTATGACTGGAGGAGATCTAGGGAGCGAATCCAGAGGTCGTATCCCTGACTTTGCTCAGGTGGACAACACGCTGTTTTTTACGAATGGGGTGGTCACGCCACGAGCATGGAATGGGTCAACGTTAACTGTCGCTGGTCCTGCCGCGAAATCTCCCACACCGACTGGGGCTGCTCCAGATCCTGAAGTGAGTGGATTATTGAATGGTAGTTATAGCTGGAAACTGGTCAGTGTTGAAACCGATGGCACGCGGCATCCCGGCTCCACAACCTCCAATACCCTTCAACGTGAAGATGAACAGTGCAGCTTATCGTGGACAGCGGATGAGGACACCGATGTAGTGGGGTATGAACTGTATCGCACCACAGGATCCGGGGCCACATTCTATCTGGTGACATATATTGATGGACGCACAACGGCTGCGTACACCGACAACACTGACGACCTCACGATTGTCGTGAATCGATCCATTGCAGAGCATGGAGATGCCCCGCCAGCAGGGAGTTATTTTTGTGAGCCACACAAACAGCGACTTTGGTGGGGGAGAACAGATACTAACCCCCGACGCGTCCACTGGTCAGATCCGGGTTTGCCCGATCAGGTGGGAGTCAACAACTATCTCGATTTCACAGACCAGACTTCTGTCGGGGATGTGGTCACTGGGTTGGTGGGGGACTTCGAAGGCATGTTGGTCGTGTTCTGTGAACGCTCCATCTGGACCATTACTGGTACTGGTCAAATAGTCTCCGACATCATGGACTGGACACGTACCAAGTCCAATGCCGTCACTGGAACTGTGAGCCATCGAAGTGTTGTGAGTGTTCCAGCAGGGTCAATTTATACCGACACATCAGGAAATCAAGTCACGACACCTCGGGTGATGCAAGCCTATTTCAGTCCATTGGGGGACATTCGAATCTTTGATGGAAATAACGACACGGTGATTTCTACTCCCGTGAAGGAAACCCTGAAAGAGTTCCTGTATGCCCAACGGAGTAAAGTCCATGCCGTCCATGACATTGAAAATGGACACATTGTCTGGTACTGGCCGGGAGCTACGCCATCAGGATTGCAGGCTGAATGTACGAAGGCAGTGGTCTGGAGCTATCGATGGGGCGTGTGGTATGTCTGGCCAGATATGCCCATGGCCTCTTCCACGACCGTAGAAACAGCTAGTGATACACAGGTCATCCTGACAGGAGAAGCCCAACCAAGTAAGGGTGGGTTCTGCTATGAGTTCTTTGACGGGGATAGTTTTGATGGATCAAATATCCCGGCGAGATGGATCACGAAAGTCATTTACGGGCAGGATAACTCTTGGGATACGCGATCCCCCCAGAAAATGATGTCAATGGTCAAGCGATTTCGATGGCTGGACATCATTGCAGAAGCTGATACGGATGTCACGCTCACGATTGAATGGCTGTCAGGATCAGGTTCGGATGAAGCCGTGAGTCGAGGGGCCGCGAGTAAGTCTCTTTCCGCGTTTTCTATGCAGTTGATTAGCGGAAGTGGAAGTGTGATCCAAACCGCAGCAGAGAGCAACATTACCCTCCCGACTGACTCTGTCCAGAAGATCATCAATCTGGAGGGGACAAACGGTAGCTATATAGAAGATGTTGGGTGTCGGATCAGGGTTAGCGATGACGCACAGGATGGGTCATGGAGTCTTGAGGGGATGACTCTGGGGTATCAGATTTTGCCGGGAGCCAGACGGAGGTTACAGGACTGATGGGTCAAACAAGGATGGGCCTCACGCCCACTGAAACTCGCCGTTTCGATGTAGATCGTCCCAAGGATTGGAAGCCGAGTATTCGATCTCAGGAAGAGGTGGATGATCTGTGGTGGGAGCGGATGCTCAACAAGGGCCAACGAGCGTCCAATACATTCATGGACATGTTTGCAGGATCAACACCCCAAGAAGAGGCAGAAATAGGGCTAGATCCATCAAATATGGTTGGCGGGGCAATGCTGTCCATGAACAGTCCTCTGCGAGACCCTGTTTACAGGTCAAGGATGATAAAAGAGTTTCTGGAGATGGTTGAGCAATTAGGCATACAGGAAGGATCCATGGAAGCTGAACTGGCTAACCAATTTCGGGGTCCACTTAGGAGGTTGGCGGAAACACATCCACGCATGGTGGCGGCATTTCAACATTCTGGAGGCCGCGTGAAAACCCCGCCCCGCCATCTGACAATCGAGGACGATGCACTAGGGACTTATAGCAACCCTGATGAGATGTGGCGGAGTCTCACACCTAGTAAACAAGCAGAGGCTCAAGCCGTGTCTGAGGCTCTCGGTGGGGGCAATGCCAGAGCATCAAAGGGCTTTACAAGTTTTAGTGGTCGGCCTGAAGTACAACTTAGAGCCGCAGTGAACACCCGTCCTGCCTCAGAGATTGTTCCCCACGAATTTGCCCACTTTGCACAAGATCTGAGAGGGCAAGGTGCTAGGCGGGCCACGGATGCTAGAGCAGCCCACCATGCTCTTGACCAAGAATTCGACATGAAGGGTACGTGGGACAGGTTCAGGGAAGGTGGAGGTGGCTTTGCTCCCGCTAGGTGGAGTGACGAAGAAATGAAATTTATCCGTACTGATATGAAGCCGGGGACGGCTCCCATGACGGACGAGCAATGGAAAAGACACATTGGTTGGTCGGATGAAGGACGGAGAATTCGTGATGAAGGGTTTCATCGTGAACTTGGAGCAGAGAGGACAGCAACCAAGCAACGAGAACGATTTGAAAGATGGAGAAGAGGGGAAACTGATTGGGATCAATATAAGGGAATTGGAATGGACCCTCAGCAGCCTGCAAGTAACATTGCAGCACGCCATGTAACAGGTGACCAGTTACTACCCGGAAAGCGTCAACACGATACAGCCATAAGAAATAGGTGGAATACCGAGCAGAAAGCCATGGCGAAAAGACGCGCACAACTGGCTGAAACACGACGACAGGAACGTGTGGAGAATCTGGGAAGGGCGAACCGCCGACCAAGAAGGCAACGCTCTGAAGGTGTACGTCGTCCACTTCTCAACTTTTGGCCTTTTAATTAAAGATGGCCAGAGCGAATATCCCTCTCGATTTTCCGGTCCCTGATTTTGCTCGTGTCAGGGAAGAGTCAGGTGTGGTGACAGAACAGGCCATGCGTGCCATGTATTTCACCCTAACCGATACGAGACACAGAGTTCAACGGATTCAACAGGAGCAGTCATGGCAAGACGTAACGTTCGTGGCGGGAAATTTCGCCGCAAACTCAGGAACATGGACCGTCGCCAGCGCAGACCAGAAGCTGTACCAATTTATCAAAATCGGCCAATTTCTGATGGTGAGCTTCTTTCTGGAAGACACAACGACAAGCTCGGGGATGGGGAACGAACTGAGGATTCAGCTTCCGAAGGGGATGAAAGCCACGACGACGACCTACACGGGACCCCTAGTGATCAAAGGATCGGTCGATACGGAAGGGTATATCACCACCGGGGGCACGGATAAGTTGTACTGCTACAGGACAGACCACAGTTCGTGGCCATCGAGTATTACCAATAACGTTGATATCAGGGGGGTTATCGCCCTTCAGGTGCTATAATTTAGGCTGCGAAAGGTGTAAAAATTATGGATCCTTTAACTATAATGGCCATCGGGAGCATGATCGGATCAGGGGGGCGTGCTTTATCTGGACTCGGAGGTTCAGGAAGCCCCAACTTGTCCGGCTTTGGCCACAAGGGAGATCTTGGTTCATCCCCTTGGGGTGGAGGGCTTGACTATAATGCCGCTAAAGTTGACCCCCGATTCTTTCTGAGTCAAGCCAGTCAGGGTATGGGACGACTGGGAACCATGCTCAGTCGCCGTGCAGACCAACCCTTTGATTTGGGGGATCCTGTCCAGCAGCCTTTCGCAATGGCTGGAGGACCCTTTATGCGCGGGATGCCTATTGGAGTCCGGGCTACTGATCCTGCACACTGGGACCCAAACACCAAACTCCGCAGTCCGGGCATGAATACAGGAGATCCGTTTTACCACTATTCCAAGGACTTAATCGGGGGACAAAAAGACGCTAGTGGAAACAAGATCCCCGAAGGTTTTGCTGCACCGGGACCAGAGGATCCTTCGCCATTAGATCAAAGGGCGTCACATCCTGACTTCCATCAAATGGATTCTGCCCTGAACCTTCTTGGTGTTAAACGAGATGAAACTGGACGCTATACATTTGAAGACCCCTTTGGAAGTCAGGGCATGTTCATGGGAATGCAAGGGGGGCAACATCAGATCCCCGGCTCAGAGCAAAACCCTTTCGGAGGTCCGGGAGCGACACGTACAGGATCAGAGGGGGTAGGAGATCCAACACCAACAGGGCCAGATGTGCGTCGTAGACGCTCAGAGTGGCAGTCAGCGTAAGGAACAATTATGGGTGAAGTGAGAAGGCATTATATAGGGACTCCTTACGAGTCACAGCAGGATTACCAGCAAGACCCTGCAGACTACGGACAGGATTGGATAGGACACAACACACAGGATACAACAAACGTTCCGGGTCCCATAAACCAAGGTCCGGGGCAGGGCTGGGGCAGTAACTACATGGGCACTGGAAACATGCCCGGAGCCGATGAAGACCCCTTTGCTGGCGATGCCACTGAAGTGATGAACGACCCGAATGCACAGCAATACGGTAATCCCTTAAATGTGCGTCAGGCAGGTGGGCAGGATCAGGCTCCAACTGATTATGGAACCTATGGATGGGATACTCCTGATGATTTCCAACAGTTCTTTGATTGGGCACACCATGGGGCACCGACCGGATATCCCACAATGGGTCCATCATGGCAGCAACACTATGGACAGTTTTCAGATCCCAGCCAAGCTCGTTGGGATTCTCCAGCATTTAATTGGGGGAATGAACCGACAGAAGTGAATCAAGCGTTGGCATGGGAAGGTGGAAGTCGAAACAGGGATAACCCATTAGCAGGAATTCCGCAGCATGAACTGAGACAGCCGGGAGGCATTGATGCAGTGGATCAAGGACAGGCAGATTGGGCAAAACAAGGGCTTGATCAGCTACAAGATGCGTATGGGACATATCGACACCATCGAGTAGACGATCCAGTTGGTGCATGGAATCGAGATAATCCATGGTCAAGTCTCCAGAACCGATGGAATCAGATGGGCACCTCATGGGATCAGTCACGCCAACGTGCGATTGATCAGAAGGGTATTGATGATCAAGCAGCAGCGCAGCAGGCTAAAATTGATGCCTGTGTAGCCCGGAACGGGACATGGAATGGGGTGAGTTGTGATGAATATCAACCACCAGCGGGACCAACTGATCAAGAACTCTGTGCCCAAAGAGGAGATGGTTGGTACTGGGACGGCAGTAGCTGTGTGCAAAAGCCTGTTGTTCCCGATGATCTAACTACTACAACGGGACAAGATACTCAAAGGACCACAGGGATTACATCTCCCGGAACCTACGATGCAAGGGTGCCAGATTCCGAACGAATGGTTGACACTGGAACGAATCCCGGTGATGCCGGTGTCGTGGAAACATCCACGTATCCCGGAGGACTTCAGCAAGTCGGGACAGATCCCTTGTCTCGATTGCAGGGAGCCAATCTTGCAACCCTGATGACGACCGGGGGGATTGCTCCAACTCCCCTCGCCGCTAATGTTGAAGGGGCCTTGACGGATTCAGTCAAACATAGAGGGACTGGGGCTGAGTTTGAAACCAAGGTTGGACAGAGTGCTGCCGATGAATACATGCGACTGATCGAATCAGGGGGAGCCTTGCCTCTCGATCGACAGCAACGGGCGATGGAGTTAGAGAACATTCGATCTCCGATTGATGCTCTCCGAGAGGCCCAACTTGCACAGGGCGGTGCAGCGATGGCCAATCGTGGACTGACAGGACAGGGACCTGAGTATGACTTCCGGGAACGCGTGGAAGAAGGTCTTGCTCCTCACTATGCCCAAGCTGGACGGGACTTAGAACTGTCCCAACGTCAGCAGGAAAACCAACGCTATGAGCAGGCCCTGACAGGTGCCCAGCAAATGGGGACGGAACAACGCCGACGAGGACAAGAGGAGTACCTCACCAGCCTGCAAACAGCAACAGGGCTGACTATGGCAGAGACACAGAATCTTCTCAGTGCCATTCAGACAACTGGAGATCTCCAATCAAGCATGGGGAATTTGGCATTGGATGTCTTGGACAAGAACATGCAGTGGTCAAAGACATTAAGTGAAATTGGCATCAATCGGAAGATGGTTGAGGAGATGGTTGAACGAGGTCGATTGCAGGATCTCGCTGCCATGTTGAATAACTACTTAGATCTTACACAGATCAGCCAGCGTGGTTTCTTGCCCGCTAAGTAAAGGATAGAGGATGCCTGTCGTGAAATTTCCATATACGCAACAAGGCCAGATGGCTGCCAATCAAGCCTCCCAAATGGGGGGCCAGCTAATGGGAGGGGGAGGAGCAGCCCCCCAGACTCCAGCTTTCGGGCAGTCACCGGGACCGCAGTCTCCTCCCATGCCGGGAGGGGGTCAGCCGCAATCTGCTCAACTCTCACAAGCACCAATGGCCCCTCAGTTTGGACAGACTCCGGGACCACAACGTCCGGGTCCCACGCGTCCACCACAGGGAGGACCGCAGCAACAACCACCGGGAGTGCAGCGCAGGAGTGCTGAAGTTGGAGCACCTATGCAGTTCCCCGGTGCCTCTATGTATGCTGGGGCCGCAGGGATGGGAGCAATTCCGGGTGTAGGACGCCGTGGCACGATGGGAAGTGAATGGGCCAATAGCGCACCTCGGTGGGGTTAACGATGGCAGACAGAAAATGGTGGCAAAACCTCGGAGATATCATGGGGGCCGTTGGGGGTCCCATGGCAGATATGGGACGGACGCTCTATAGCCGTGACATGTACCAAACCGAGCGGATGGATGCCCAAGAGCGGCAGGCCATAGAAGACCTGCGAAGACGATTTGCGTCGGATGAAGAATTTCAGCAGGCAAAAGAGGCACTGTCAGCCCGCTATCCTCATGCAGAGCAAGAAGGCATGGATGTGCGCTGGAGGCAGGGGCAGTTAACAGACCCTGAACGAATGAAAGAGCTTAGGGAGAGGGCTGGGCCGGGGTTTCCCTTCCTGAAAGATCCCCAACTCCAGCAACTTGCTGGTGAAGTGGGACTGGGTGTTGAAGATTGGATGCGTCCGGGCGAAACGCCTAAAGGACTTATCCCTTCCAAGGGAGCAGCGGGAATGCTGGCACCGATTGAGGGACTACAGCAGCCCTCGGCTGAGATGGGTCCCCCCGGACTCCCCGATCGTGATATCGCTTCCCCGTCAAGGTCGAGAGTTGAGATGGGACCAATTCAAGTTGATGCATCAGCAGGGGATCTCGGCATGACCAGTCCCTTGCAGGAACAACTCGGGGGACTTCAGCAGGCAGGAAGAGAAGCAATCACTGCTGAACATCTACACGGGCAGGACCTCCGACTTGGAGAAGACGAAGCTAGAACGAGGCAGCAGTTTGACATCCTGTACAACCCAGAGACTGGACTCAATGCGCAACGGGTACGAGCAGACACTGATTTAGAGATTGAAATGATACAAAGGATGCACCCAGTCCAACTTGAGAACCTAAAGAAGGAACTCAAGGCTAAGTGGAATATCGAATTTGACCTGACCAAGGACAATTGGGAAGAAATTTCAAAGCAAATACGCTACCGTGCGTGGGCCAATGACCCCAAAAGTCGATTCGGGGAAATTGTGCAGGTTCAAGATGCTGGTGGTACACCTAAATGGATGAACCTGACATGGGATGAGAGGACGGGCTTACCTAACTACACACCTGTAGATCTTCCTGATGGATATCAGCCTTACGTGGACATGGGGGCTGCAATGCGGATGATCCAGATGTTTGCGCCTGATGTGTTTGATCGGATAATGACAAGAGGGCCACAGGAGAATGTGGATCCAACTAGTTGGTCCTCGGTGCTGGGCCTAACAGAAGACGAAGATCAAGCGATTCTAGAAGATCAAGTGATCCCAACCGAAGGACTCACTGAGTACACGGACCCGAACATAACCATGTCTGGGCATGAGCCGTCATATGATGAGGCGTTCCCTTCAGATGTGAGGCTTATACAGGAAGCAAGAAACTTCGTACCTGATGATACTAGGGTCCGCCAGCGAGACCGAGGAAGCCCTCAGCGGATGTCCGACGCTACTCAATACCGGGACATGATTGACAAAATTGATGAAGAAATTCGAAGTCTTTCCATTCGGGTAGACCCTACAACTCCAAGACGCGCTTCACGGGGACAGGGACTGCTATTGGATCCAAGTTCAGAGGAAGCAAAACGGATCACTCAAAGTATTAAAGATCTAGAGGTATTGAGGCTTCAGTTAGAAGCACAGATGGGTGGGGGACAATAATGCCGCCAGAAGAACTTTTACGCGAACTTCTCCCTATTCTCCAAGAACGCTATGGCATGGATGCATCAACTCCTGAAGCCCTGCAAGCGATTGAACGCATCCAAGCAGGAGACATGGAGTTTATAGGAGAGTTAACGGGAGATATTGGATCCCTGCAAACAGGGGGACACTTGGCAGCACAGATGGGATTGGGGGCTACATCCATGCTGGATCAGTTTGCCAAGAGTGCTAAGTTAGCACCTAGAGTGCTCGGTTCTCTTGCTCCCCGATTAGCAGGACTCACAACCATTCCCGGTATCGCAGCCAATGTTGGGCTTGGAGCTTATGGGCTATTAAATCTCTTGCAGGGAGCCTCACGTGTTGACGATGTAGGACTGTTTGGACGGGGAGAAGAGTCAACAGTTGATAACCCTGTGATGCAAGCTATCGAGTCTCCCGCAGGGCAGATGGCTTTTGGAGGCTTGGATGTAGGTTTAACCCCCCAGCTTCGATCGGCCTTGAAGGGTGTATTTCGGAGAGGTGGGCAGGAGGCTGATGCTGCAAGCGATCTCGGTCGCATTGAATTTGCTGATGATGCAGGAGAAGCCGCTGCAGGTTCTGTGATCAAACCTACCGTGCAGCCCGGACAGGGAGATGCCCTCGACCTTGGTCCCTTATCCTTTGATGAAACAGGAGCAACCCACGCGAGGGGTGTTGACAGTGGGGCTGGAGGAAGACCGAAAGATGCCCAACCTTTCCGACCTCATGCTACAACAGAGAGCATGACTGTTGGAAGCGAACATGGGATACCTATTACCACCTCTGGACCGAATGTAGGCAGAAGATTTCCTTCTCAACGCAACGAGAGAGGGCAGGAGATAAATCGTATTCGCTTTGCGGATGAGGGACGACCTCTTGATGATCCATACAGGAATTTGGAGGGGGATGCGACTCCTATACAAACCTTTAGAGAGGTCAACAGGTATAAGCATCCAACAAGTACAAGAAATGTCTCACCGAGAGGAAGAACGATACCTAATCAAGGGTGGGGAAAATCTAGGTTCTCTCGGAACGAAGGGAAAGGGCCATCAGGAGTAGTTTCCCGGAATATCGGTGAGCAGTATGGGAGAGGGACATTTGATCCTGACAAGCTAGGTGCTACTGATGCAGCAAGCCGTGAAGCTGCTGATGCCGCGAATACGCAGTTAATAGTTAACGTCCAAAAAATGTGGGACGAGATAGAAACCACACTCAAGGGCGCATCTCCGGGTGCTGGTGTTAAGTTCCCTCTCGGTCGATTGTTGAAGGATACAACAGACGTAAGGCTCTTCCAAAAATTGAGGCAACTTGGTGGATCAGGACCTACAACAGAGGACTTTAAGGCCAGACTTGACGCAGTGGAACAGAAATGGAGATTCAACAGGGCAAAACTAGAAGGAGGTTTTGCGAAGGACGATGTGGGGGACATCTTGGGCACGGGGAATCTACGAGCGGAATTCGAAGAGCAAGCGATCAAGATGGACTCTGACACACTCCAAGAGATTCAACAGATCCTGTCTGAATATGGGGCAGACATAGCAGGTATAGGTAAGCGAGATATTACCCCCGGACGAGATGAAAGTGTAGCACAGGGAATTCAAGAACAATTCAATGAGGTTTTCGGCTAATGGCAATGAGTAATCTTGTACGGCTAATGGTCCAAAAGCTCATTCGCTCTGGGGGACGCTCAAAAAACTATCCCCCGGATAGTGATATCCATAAGCTCCTGAAGGAATTTGAACTGGATCCAGATCAGCGTCTTGTTCCACGAGAACAGGGTCTCCCATCTAAACCCCCTCCAAGTGGTGAGGATGTTACAGATGAGTATGAGATCAGAGGCAGAGGTCAGGCTGGTGAGGCCGCCACGCCAGTAGAGATCAAGAAGGCAGAGGATCAGGCTCCGCTTCCAATAGACGACCCAGCAGATGTTGGAAAGCCAACTCCTGCTCAAACAGGGGCCTCTGCAAAACATTTTGCCTTGAAACGAGGAGAATCATCGAAAGAGGCTCAGGCCATCGGGGATAAGGCAAAAAAAAGTGCACAAAGTAAACTGCGACAACGGAACAAGCGTGCAAGGTCTGCACTTGAACGGACAGAGCAACCCCCACTTCCCGGATTTGAGCACATTACTAAAGCTCCAACACCTCGGACTACGTTACCTCCTTTAGGTCCGGGGCCGTGGTCCCCTGCCGCCCACGCTATGCGTGAGATTTCACAGCCTGTGCCCGGACCTTCACCTGCTATTACGAAGGTCTTTGATCCAGACGATTCGAAAAGTGTCTGGCCTAAAGAGCTTAGTAGTGGGGCAGGTTCTCCTCAGATACAGGAACGTAGTCTGGGACCTGCACGGCAGTTTGATGCCGAAGGGAACGTAAGTATCAGTCCGAAGCCGGGGGCTGATGAAGGGTACGAGGTACATCACGTAAAAATGCCTCCGGGAAAGCAGTCCGTGGTGACTGGTGGAGGGTCCCCCAATTTCCTTGCAAGAGGATATGATGATGTTCCCCGTATCGGAGGCCACCTTGGACCTGAACATTCACTAGGACAAGAAGAGTTCTTTGTCACACAATCGAAACAACCAAAAAGATTCGATCGTCCACTGGATCAGGCAAGGCAGCAATGGTTGCCTGATGATGTATTAGCTTCAATGGGAGGGCGTGTTACGAAGAGTGGCCACCTTTCAAGTATGCATGATCAGGGGAGAAGTTGGAGTGGCAGCACTCCCATGGACATTCAAGGAACACGGGGAGCCAAAGCTGCCACGTTTACGGAGGACCAACTCGCCAGACAGCAACAAGTCAAGGCAGTTAAAGAGGCGTTGAAGGACAACACAGAATTTAAGCACATGTCTCACGCTGAGATCCGCCAACTGGCTCTGGATAGAAAACAGACATTGAACGCGCCTGAACGGAAGAAGATTACCGACAACCGAACGAAGGTATCCGATGCCATAGTTACTCCTACAGGGACGCAATTCAGGACACCTCATGCATTTATGAATCACTTGATCTTTTCCCTCCTCCTAGGCACCGGAGCAAGACTTGGTGTGCTATCAGAGCTTAGATGGGGAGACATCAAGGTAGGCACGAACACGATTGCTGGTGCAAGAAAAGGGAAAGACGGCAAGTTTCATTTAACAGCCAACAAAACACTCCTAGAAGATTTACAGTCTTGGAAAGAGCACAGAATCTCAATCGAGCAAAGAGGAACTGGACCCCGTTATCGTAACCCTGCATTTACAGACAATGATTATGTGTTCATTGCCACAGGAACCGAAGGGAATCCTGTCCCTAAATACCAGCAAATGATTCAGGGGGAGGCAGCCCCTGAAAAGATGGTTAATAAGGTTATCGGCCAGAGATTGAATGATTACGTTGCCCCGCTTATTGGCCGCCAAATTCGTCCCCATATGTTGCGGGGAACCCTTGTCGATATGCTTCACAAAGCAGGGTTTGATGTTGAGCAGATCGCAGCACGGCTAGACCACGAATCTGCGGAGACAACAAATAGATATTACCTGACAAAGAGAGGCTACGAACAACAGGGGCCGGGAGATGTAACGCTACAGAAGACAGCAGTAGGAGGCTCGCCAGAAGAACGACAGATCGTAGAGGGCCATGCCAATCGACAGGACCGACGTTTTGATCCTGCCATGCCAGTCACAGGTCCCATGCATGACCGCTTAACAACTCCTGCGCTCACTCCTGCCGATCACAGTGTTCTTAAAGAGACTCCCAATTTGTTGGAGGAGGTCAACACACGACCTCATGTGATGGAAGCTGAAACCTACCTTCAGTCCCAACTGCCAACGACAAGGACGACGTACGACTTTGAGGATGAACTTGAGACAATCCTCTACACGCAAAAGGGAGCGATGGTAGCAGGAGTTGCGAGGCAAACTCCTACGATCCAAGCTCTCGTAAAATCTACAAGTAGTCCCAAGCAGTTGATTAAGTTCCTCGAAACAGCCTCTCCAGCAGAGATGCAGGAGATCACTGACGGACTCAAGGTGCTGTTCCATCAGACTGAGAACATGGATGCTGTGCTTCGGCAGGTTGACCCAGACGCTTTGAAAATGACGATGGGATACTTGTTAGCCGAACGTCGAGCTATGAAACTTGGGGCGAGAGTGATGGAGAAGTTTTATGCCATGAGATCGCATGGTGGTCACGCTGGCGTGCTCTTTGAAAAGGCGAAACGGGGACCAAAGAAAGGGACATACCGCAGAAGGCTTGATGAACACCATGAAGAAGTACAGGCAATCGCAGAACCTCGTGGATTTAGCAAGGACCCAACCGTGATGCACGGAAGGGGACAAGACATCCCCCAAATCTTTGGCCCGGATATGGCCGATAAGAAAGAGCAGATTCTCTCTCGTACTGTAGGCAGAGATGGATTCATTGACCTTATGAAAGAGCGTGCAAGAGGCAAATTCAAAGGAGGGGAAAGGAAACCCTCCCTGTCAGATCAGATTACGGATGCACTCAAAGCCGGGGACCCAGATAAGAAGATCCGTCACCTCTTGCAGGCCACCAATCAACACGGGTCAAGGACACTGGCCGTGAAGAAACTCTTTAGCATCATCAGTCTGATGGCGTTGCCCACATTTGTCAGTCAGGAGGCATAGATGGCTGTTGGATCACTACTGCGGTCACTCGGACGGTATGGAGAGGAGTTAATTGATACCAAATCTCCTACCAGTCAAGCCACCAAGCTCATTGGGGGAGGAGCCGGGGGGATCGCGGGTGGAACAGACATGTTCACCCAAGATATGGATGACCCAACCAGAGATCAGGGAGAGATGGCTCTTCGGGCAGTGGGGGGTGGCATTCTAGGAGCCTATGCTGGTCCCGGCATGATGCGCTCGATGGCTGTCGCCAAGTCTGGCCCCGATCGTCTTGCCAACGCGTTGTACTACAACTACCTGTCTTCTCCTGACACGATTACGCGTGCCAATCTTGGAGCGGCGGGTGCCATGATGATGCATGGGTTTGAGAGTTTCATTACCGGGGACTGGGACACTGCCAATAAACTTTTCGGGGCAACGAAGAAAGCCGGGAACACGTGGCTCAAGGTATTAGGAGGGGACAAGGAAACTGTACACAAGCTCAGACAGAAAGTCCTCGGATCAGAATACAAGTTTGAAGTCGGGGAAGAGTTCCGAGACATTGGACTTGGTAAGTGGTACACCGCAGGAGATCTGGCAGCGGTCGAAGCGATGACAGACATGGGACTCACTCCCGCAGAAGCCATGCGCTATACCTTAACGGGATCCCCGGAAACGGCTATGGGACAGGGACTGCTCAAGATGCAGTCCGAAATGCTCCGAGGTCCGGGGTATGCCGGGAAGCTCCTTGCAGCTACAGCGATGCCCTTTGCGCGTGTTGGAGTCATGGGAATGGAGCAAGGCTTACGTCGAACTCCTATCCTTGGATTGATTCCCCAGTCTAAAAAATTTGGGGGTCCGGGGATGCTTTCCAAGCAGTCACTCGGACAGCAGGCATCGGGTACATTGGCGGGGGCAGCGGGGATGGGCATCGAGGATGAACTCGACCCCCGATTTTCACAGACACTTGGAACGGGAGCAGGTCCTGCGTTTCTTCCCTTTGCGATGGGGCGTGGGATCTCACGCGGATTGCAACGAGAAGAACCTCTGGGCACCCCGACATCAAAACTCAATACCATCCTACGTGGAGCCGGGGCAGGACTTACAGAGTTCAACCCCCTTGGGTTCCAGCCCTTGGGACTTGTGCAGAACACCGCACAGGAAATCCCTCGTCGGTTTATCCCGGCTGGAGTCGGGGATGTCGCGGAAGCGATTGACCCTGCATTCGGGAGAGTCTCAGCCCAAGGGGACTTAGAACAACGCGCACGCGAAGGGCTGACTCCCCGCTACCAAGCAGAACCGGGAGTGGGACAGTTCATGGCACGGATTCCGGGACTCCGAGAGAAACTCCCTGAAGATTACATGCCTGTGACACCTGAAGGTCAGCCTCGCTTTGCTCAACGTGAAGCTCTCAGTGCTGCCGGTGCAGACGAGAACCCACTCATCCGAGGGATGTCCCGCGTGATGGCTCCGACACGGCAGCAGTCAACACCTCCTGTCCGAGACATGCGGGATCCTGATGAACAGTACCTGCATAACCTTGGGATCACCCGTGCGGCTCCGAGTCCTCGGGGATCGATCGCAGGGATTCCCTTCTTCTCCAGTGCAGATGCAACGAGTCAGATGCAGCAACTCAGAGGGACCGGGGCTGATATCGGGAAGCAGGTACTGACCTCGCCCCCACTCAAAGCTATGCTCGCTGAAATGTCAGAGTCCAACCCCCAATTAGCACGCTTGATGGCACAGATTTTATACCAGAGCATTACAAGTGGTATCGGACGGGCAACGGGTGTGGCCTCAACGATGGTAGGACTACAAGGATTAGATCGCCCACTCTTAGGAGGCCCTCGTCGTGGTGGATAACGGATGGCATGAATATCAACGGCATGTCTTAGCAGAACTCAAACGATTAGACTCAACAATGCAACATGTACAGGAAGATGTTGCAGAGATTCGATTACATGTAGCCGTGCTAAGGTCAAAGGCTGTGACATGGGGTGCGGTAGGAGGCGTGGTAATGTGGGGGCTGGGACTCGCAGCATCCACTTGGTTATGGTAGCCAGAGAAAGACCAATACGAAATACATGCATTGAATGTGGGAAAGCATTATCGGCCAACCCCTATGCCAAGCGGTGCATGAATTGTTACCAGACACGGCGAGGTATCCCAAGTCAAGCTCAACCAAAACCTCGGTGTAAGATTTGCGGGAAGCCTACCAGTAAGACTGCGACACAATGCATTCACTGTTGGCATTCTCGTGGATCTAAAAAGCCAAAGGTGAAGCCTACCTATCGAGAACCCCTGACCAGTTACGAGGAAGCTCGGAAGGTCTGGGATCGAGAGATCGGCAGGAAGAAAGAGAAGCTCAAGGCCCCTCCCAAGAAACCCAAAGGGAAACGGGAAACCATTCTGGTGCTTCCAGATCTACACGTTCCCTTCCACGATACAAAGCTCCTCGCTGATGTCATCGCA
>TARA_R110002020_G_scaffold103416_3_pt1 | contig 16119 bp, 19 predicted proteins | sample TARA_R110002020 | Tara Oceans TARA_R110002020 (sample SAMEA4396489) | marine metagenome | biome: Westerlies Biome; feature: [MES] marine water layer (ENVO:01000295) within the mesopelagic zone...; material: water (ENVO:00002006), including particulate matter (ENVO:01000060) such... | reverse complement strand
GCATTACTCTGAAAATAATAATGTTTATGATGGTGAAACTTTCATAATACATTCATATTCCTATAGTGAACTTATTGAATGTACTGACATTGGTTGTGATGACGAAGATGATGAAGATAATATGATTGTATGTTACAAATGTCAAAATGGTTCGCCAGTCGCAAATCAATACCCAGGACCTGACTGTCCTCAAGGATGGACAACGGATGAAGAACCTTGTGAAGAACCTTGTGATGCATTTAGCTTAAATGATTTTGCAATTAGTATTGGATATATGGGAGGTTGGCCTAAGTTTTGTCATGATTGTCTTTTTGATGAAGAAGTGAATGACCTTTATTCATATGAATGTTCATGTTGTCCCGATGATGATGTTGTTGACGATGACGATGATGATAATACTATTGAAGAAAAACTCACATGTTATAAATGTATAAAAAATAATCCTGTAGCAGTCCAATTCCCTAATACATTAAACGCTTGGGCTAACTTTAATTTTACAGGAGATTGTCCTCCTGGGTGGACTGAAAACGAAAGTCCTTGTAAAAAACCAGTAAAACCAGAAGAAGGAATAAATACTATAAATGTTATAAATGTTGAAGATAACATAGAAGAACCTAGTGAATGTGATGAACTTGAAGCTTTGAACCCTAACTTATATGCTGGATGTCCAGGTAAATGTGAGAATCCTGACATTAGTGAAGAAGATATTTGTTACCCTTATTGTGATTGTTATGAGGAAGAAGAAGAACCTGAGGGGATGGTTCAAATCGAAAAAAATAAAGTAAAAAAAGAATTAAAAGAAAGAATAAAACCAAGGGAAGCATCAATAAAAAATAAAATGAAAGTTAAAGCAGCAAGTCTTGATTTAGCTGCGGGTTGTTTAGATGATAGTGATTGTACGGGTTCTCAAGTCTGTGCAGATGGAGGAGAATGTGTTGATCCAGACACTCCATCTTTGGACAAAGAGATGAAAGAAAAACTAAATGAAGAAATAAATAAAATAAAAAAATTAATCAATTATTAAAATGGGTTATAAATCTTTACCGCAAAAACTAAATGAGTCTAGACATACTTATAAAAAAATTCTAAACGAACAAGGAGTACCTGATGAACCTGATGGAGAATTTTGGACGTGTGCAAATGATGATGGTTCTTGTGTGGCGGTTAATCCAAATAACGTTTCACCAGATATACCTCTATTCAGCTCACCAGAAGAATGTGAAGCATATAGTTTGGCAGGATTAAACTGTGGTGGTACTGATTTTGGACCAGGTGGTTGTCCACATCCAGAAGCTACTAACTATAATCCTGGAAACTCTCCAACAGGTAATCCTGTAGATTGTTCGGGTCAACCACTTGGACCAGTAGGTCAAGGTGATATAACATGTTGTGAATGGCCAATGATGACTTGTTATAAATGTAGTGGTATAAATAAACCAACACTAGCTGTAACCACTCAACAATTCCCACAATTTAATAACTGGGGAATTGAAAAGTCTTGTGAAGATAATGGAAATGAATGGTCAGAAGAAGTACCTGATTGTGACAAAGGTAGTGGCGTCTCAACCCTAGCTCCACAAAAAAATAAGAGTAAAAAAGCAAAGAGACCTACTCCACAAAGAGATAAAAAACTTAGAGAAGAATTAAAAAACTTCAAAAGATTAATTAAATAATGAACCATAAAAAACTACTTTTTGAACAGTCGTCTTACGATAATTGGTTAGACAATGGAGGATTCCAAGGTTGTTATGACCATTGGTATGACGCCTTTATTTCACAATACACTTATGGTTATGAATTTGATTCAGAGGAAGGAATGTTTTGTCAAACTATGTGTGATGGACAAGGGGTGAATTCGACATTCATCCCATATTGTGAAGAATGTTGTGGATGTGAAGGTAGTACGAATAATTATTATGGTTATCCTGAAGAACCTAATGGTAGTGGGGTAGCGTCTTATGAGTTTTGTGATTGGTCAACAATGGAATCTGTGGAAACTGGTTGTAATAATCCAGCCGCGTTAAATTTTAACCCTATGGCCATCGAAAGCGATGGTAGTTGTCAATACGGACCAGGTACTGGTTTAGATTTAGGTGAAAATATGGAAGGGTGCATGGATTTTTTCGCAGAACCATTACTTGTTCAACAGGCTTGTTATGATGAAGATTGGACAGGAGGTTGTATACAAAATGATTATTATTGGTATTGTGAATGTTGTGAAATGATGGATGGTTGTAGTGATATTCACTTAATGAAGTGTGAAGATATTGCAGCAATATCACCAAGTATGAACATAGAAGAATTAATAGAATTTTCACCTAGTGGATTATTACAAGATTTACCTAATGTCTATACTTACCCATGTGGAAAAATAGAAGGAGAAACACCAAACGAAAATCATGTAGGTATGATGGTGAATCTAATGGCCCCAGAGCCCTATATGGTTGTTGGTGTGAATATAGAAAACTTTGACCAAGCAACACCAACAACAGAAGAAAATAATTTTAGTATCGCTGGTGAGTTTCCATTTGGTTGCCCTTCAGGTATTCAATTAGTTGACGGTTGTACTGACCCGCAAGCTTGTAATTATGACCCTGATGTTAATAACGATAATGGTTCATGTGAATACGCAGAACAAGGTTACGATTGTGATGGTACAGTATTACCAGTAGATTGTGGTGTGTTCGATAATCTTGATTCATCTTCACAAAATGGTATTTGTAATACGTGTCCTGATTCAGGAAGTACGTATTGTGTATGTTGTCCTGAAGTAGAAGAAGACCCATGTGAGGATTTTGAATTATTAGATTCTACTTTCCAAAGTCAAATCTGTGATGATCAATGTCCAGGTTCTAATGAATGGTGTGGATGTTGTGATGGGGTAACAGGAGAAGAAGAGGAAGATTTTGAATGTTATGGTTCTTGGGTGTATATTGCACAGGGTGGTGGTTGTCTTGAGGCTGATGGATTAATGGATGGTAATTTCTGTCCCTACCTGGAGTCAGTAACTGATACAGAAGGTTTTACGGATCTTTCTTACTGGGATAATTTCGAATCCTGTTGTGAAGGACATACAAATTCATTTAATTATGAAAACACAAATTGTGTGGAAGGAAATGAACCAGATTACACTACATGTGAAAATAGTTTTATTTACCAAGGTGGGGCAAATGGAGAAGGATGTATAAATGCTTCAACTGGGGCTGGTTGGTGTGAATTGTTTAGTTGTGAAGGTATGGATTGTTTACCAACCCCTCAATATACGTCTTTTGAAGAATGTTGTGAAAATAACAGTGATGATTCATACACAGCAACAAATAATTGTGGAGAACCTATGGCAATGTCGACGCCAACTATGGATACTCCTGGAGCACCCCAACCAAAAAATTATAAGTTAGGTGGTGAAGACCCAGAATATTTAACAGATAAGAAAAAATTCATTGGGAATAGTCAAAAACTTAAAGAACAAGTAGAAAGAATTAAAAAGTTAATGGGATAACAATTAATTAAACTCAGATTTTAATTAGTTTTATACTATTTATATAGAAACACAATAATAAAAAAAATTAAAAATTAAAAATTAAGATGAAAAAAATTAGACTTAGCGAATCAGAATTAACAAATTTAATAGAAAGGGTTGTTAAAGAACAAGCAGCAAGAGCTGGAGGCTTTGGTTACGGTTTCAAACCGGTAACAGAAGATACTGAAGGTGAAGAAACTTATCATTATGGTGAAGATGAAGGTCATGACAGAAAAGAAGTTATGAGTTTATCTGACCGTTGTGAAGAAATAAGAAAACATCTTGACGCTATCGAAGGTGACGAATCTTACGATAGAGAACATGAAGATAGAGGTGAAAAAGGCACAAGTTTCATGGAGTCAAGAGCAAAAAGAAAAATAAGAGAATCTAAAAGAAGAAATGCACTAAAACTAGTAAGAGAATCTAAAAGAAGAAAAGCACTAAAAGAATCTAGAAGAGGTAGAAAAGCAACTTTTAGAACTAAAAGAAGATAAAAATGAAGAAAAAGGCAATTAAAATAACAGAAAGTGATTTAACTAGAATGGTTCAAAAAATCGTTAACGAAAACAAACCAGTTAAAACTAAATCTAAATTCAGGACTAATCTTACAGAAGGCTATAAGAAATTTGGTTGCAATTTCCTAGAAAATCGTAAATCTCTTAATGAGGATAAATTAAAAGCTTCGATAAAAACAAAGGGAAATATTAATGAACAAAAAAATCTTAAAACTAAAATCACATTTATTAAGTCGATGATAGAATCAACTAACTGTGGTAAAATGTTAAGAGAGCAATCTGAAAATACTCCTCCTGTAGATAGTAATAGAATGAGAAAAGTTAGAAAAAAGATATATGAAAATCTGAACTGGGAATCTATTAGAAAAAATAATTCTAAAAGACTTCTAGAAAATAGAAGAAAAGGTAAGACTTTATAATATTACCAACTAATTTAACCAACTTAATTTTTATAAAAAGACCTCTTCGTGAGGTCTTTTTTATTAATCGTTTTTTCCGAAATAATTTTTAATAAAAGAAATTAGAAATATAGTGAGGGCAAATGGCCAAAAGAAAATACAGAGAATTCTGTGAAACATCCCCCATTCAAAATCATATGTAATTGGGAAATTGACTCTCTCAAGATACTCTATTAATAAGTCCATTAAAAAGGTAAAAATTATACCAATAAAAAAATAAGTTAAAATCATAATTTACATTCCTGCTCTTCCCAGTATATCATTTCCGCCGTATACTTTTGGAGTGGTTGTATTAAATTTATGAATATCATTCCACATTTTCAAGAGTGATTGTTCTTTTGTTTCACCTTTAGTCCAAATTCCTTTAACTAATTGTTTACCACCAGCTAACCAACTTTCTAGAGTTCCTCTTTTAAGACAGTACCATTTATTTGTTTCTTGATCATAATATGTAATATGGTCTTCTGTTAGTCGACCTTCGAGTAGGGAAATAGGTTGGAGTTTACCATCCATATCTCGGAAGTAATTTGGTTGTAGAGTCATTAAAGTTATTGGTATATAAATAAATATGAGAGGTTAGGATAAACCTACTGTTCCTTTGGAGAATGTTAATTTTCCTTCTTGTGCATCACGAATTTCATAAACTTCTGTCTCACCATAATCATCTGTTTCATGATTTTCTCGGTCATCTTCCCATTTATAAGGATCGTTCAACATTTCATCTTCCGCTTCTTTCGCACTGTTTGCTCCCCAAATTGTTCCCCATATTACACCATAATTTACTGCGGGTTCTTTGAAATCGGCTTCTACTGTATAAACAATAACAGGACTTAAATCTAAAGGTTTACTTTTATCTTTCCAGTCTCTTTGATATCCTCCATTTTGGAAAAAAGTTGTAGTCATTAACCAACTGAAGTGACTTGTATCAAAATGTCTAATATCACCACCTATTAATTTTGGTATGTCATCTATCATTCTTGTATAATTTTTCATAGCAGGTGCACCATCCCTAAAATTATCATTATGTCCATGATCGAGTATCCAGTCAACATATTCTTCTAAATTAGGTATTTTGGAAAGTTGGAACATTAAAATTCTAACTCTATCTTCAATCTCATTTCCACCAGTTTCTTCCCGTAATATTTTTTTGATTAAATGTTTCACTTAAATAAATACTTTACGTAATCGTTATAATACTCTTCTACAGTTGAGTCAGGCGGATAGTTCGGTTCTACAGGGTCAATACTCCCAATATTATCAATAACAAATTCTTCCCATGAATCTGTACCTGGATCAATACCATCCTTAGTCATAATATAGAATAAACGTTCAAAAAAGTCGGTAGCTTCATATTGGCGGTGGTAATCGTCTGAGAAACTAAGTTTACCCATAAATTTCTCAAAAGCTTCTTTATAATCATAACTATACTCCTCTTCTAACGCAGCCCCATAATTATCTCTCCAACTCCACTTCATCTCTTCTAACATATCATTAACATCATTTTCTACCTCACCATCCAAATGAGTTAAAAGAACCAACCAATTATATTTAGCACTTTCCAATTCCATACCTAAAAACTCATACATTCTATCCTTTGTTACATAAAAAGAATTATCACCAATATTATCTTTCTCGACCCAATGATGAAATTCTTCTCGCCAATTCTGTATTACCTTTCCTTCATATTTTTTAAGAAACCATAATACCATTCTTGTAAAGTTTTCTCTACTGAGAATATTAATTAAATCTTCATCAGGAATATCTGGAGTCCTATCTAACAAATCTAAATGGTCAGCTTCTTCATAATCTCCAAAAACATGTTCAGCAATGTCCCTACTATTATTAAGGTCATTAAAGAAATAAGCTTCATCTCCTTTATCGAATTGAACAAATATTTTTCCAGTTTTTTGTGAATCATGAGGAAAATTTTTTGGATATCCATTTAACCATTGTTCTAATATGTGTTCATGAAAAAGTTTTTTATCTTCTTGTGCCCAATTTCTGTGGTCTTGTATTTGTAATGCGTCTATAAGATACATTAAACCATGATAAACATTTTCTTTTAAGTTTTGAATAAAATCATCCCCATACCCCTTTGAGTCCAAATAATGATAGATGTCCGCCATATCATAACTAAATAACTTAAGGTACTGTTGAACTTCTGGACTATCAAAATCACTTTCCCGAGTTAGGATTTCTTCCATTTTCGACAAGTCGGTGGATTCGGTTAATATTTTCTTAATAAGATATTTCATTTATAATAAATATCCAATAAAGTGCAAGTTTTTTTTGGTCGAAGGAGTCTTTTTAATTTCTCCGGTGTATATATATAATGTAAATGGGGGAAAGGGGGTTAAGGTCAGAGAAAGGAGAGAGCATTTTTTATACACCGGTCGACGGTGTTTTTTATTTTATATCCATACACATTTCTCTTAAAATTTCTATATTCTTACTATGTTCAAAACCAATTCAAAAATATTAAAATGGATGAATAACAAATACATCAACGAGATTGTTACCAAAGATCTTAATCGTTTTCTCAAAGAACTTTCAGAATCATTAGATGAACAAGTAACAAAAAAATCATATGCTAAAGTAAATAAAGTAAAACTAGATTCAAATGGAAATGAACATTATCTTGTATTAAGGGGGAGTAAAGGACATAAGTGTAGAATTAAAGAAGTTATAGAAATAATCCAAGCACATTTAGAAAATGAATTTAATATACATACAAAATTTAATCTTAAAGAAATTAGATATGGTGAAAGAGGTAAAGGTTTATGGGAGGAATATAGAGAATTTTCTGTTTTACTTAAAGTAATCTAATTATATTTATTAATATATGAACAATTTTATTAGGAAAATAGTGGAAGGCACAATCGACAATATGGTTTATAGAGACGAACCTAAAGAGAAACACGTAAAAAGAATGAATAAGGACCTAGGACCCTTAACCGGTTTTCCTATCGAAAAATTTAAGAATAACCCCCCACCCCCTAATGAATCTGGAGAAACAGAAGAGGAAATAAAAAAACTTGACTCCATTTTAGTAGATGATGAATTTGTTGAAAGCGCAGATGATGTGGATAAACACTTCAAAAACTACTTACAATCTAAAGATTTAGAATATCCTAAAGAAGAGATTAAAAAATATATGCCTGGTGTGAGATCCATTATTTTACAATTAAAATATCACTATAATAGACCACGCCCTGGACAAATTGCACAAGCAAAAGGAATAGGTGGTTTTGATCCTGAAAAATTAAAATCGGCTTCGACCCCTTCTTATCCTTCAGGACATGCTACACAAGGTAGGTTCATTGGTAGACTTTTAGGTGATATATATCCGGAACACGCCGAACAATTAGTGAAAATAGGTGATGACATTGCGTATAGTAGAAACATGGCGAAGGTACATTACCCTAGTGATAGTAATTTTGGAAAAGAGTTAGGGGATGAACTTTATGATTACATTTCGCCAGACAGGGGTAGTGTGAAGGAAGTAAAAAATAAATATGGTATTGAATTACATGAAATGTTTAATATAATTCATAAAATAATAAAAAGTAAAAAAAGATTATAATATGGGATGTGGTTGTAAAAATAAAAAGAAATTGGAGGAACGGAAAAAAAGATTGAGAGAGGAGAAAATGAATCCCGAGTTGCGAAGACTTAGAGAAGAACAAATATCTAAGATTAGGGAAAACGTGATGGAAAAACTTAAAAACTTAAAAAGATTAAGTAGGTAAATTTCACCAAACAAAATATTTTTCTTATCTTTGTAGTATGAAAAAGAAATCTACAAAAACAGTATCGATTGGTTGGGAACAAAAAGAACGTTTTGTTGCTATGGGGAAATTAATCCAACAAAAGAAAGCTAAATTTTCATATTATTCTTGTGATAAATTTTATTATGAAGTTGAGAGAGGTAATAAGGTTTAATAAACTTTAACTCCAACTTGACAAAACTGTGGAAAATATTCACCTAAAAGACCATCCTGTTCTTGTTCCCAAAGTTCTTCGAATACAGCAACTTCTTCACCATCGTAATTACGAAAAGTCTGTAAAGGGTAATTCTTTTTTCCAAATAAATCTTCACCTATAACAAATCCGTTCCAAAGAATTGGTCTATTTTTTTCACTGGGTCTAAGCTCTAAAATAATATTCCAACAAGAGTATCCCGGATCACCAAAATTTGAAGTATCATCAAATGAAAAGTCATACCCAACTGGGATTATACGATATTCTAAATCATCAATATGGTCACTCCCTCTACCATCATGAAATAATTCCCCCCAATGATGAGATTCGTCATAAGCTAAAGTTCCTTTAATACCACCTTCCCATTCTATTCTTAGCATAGGATAAATTATCTCATCAATGTGATCGAAGTGACTATCTTTGAATCCGTCAATTCCTGCCAATTTAAGACTATTGTAATCTGCACGTCCACTACTATCCCAAACCTTAAAAAGGGCTTTTTTCATTGCAGGAGTGATATCATAACCAACACGTCTCTCAAGATATTCAGAATCCATATCAGATAAAGTAAGTTCTTGATTGATACCTCCTGACTCAAATAAAAGTTGTTTTAACGTTTTCATTACTAATAAATATCTGTTGGTATTTATATATAATGAAACTATTTGAATTTTATAGAGACATCTTATTAGAAAAGGAAAAGGAGAAAGAAAAGGCGAAACCTCTTCCAGATAAAAAAGTACCCGAAAAACCCGTACCAGAAAAAGATTTTGGAGAACCCATTACAAAGGAATTTGAAAAAAAAGTTTTAAGTGGCTTTGCTAACTATGGTTGTGACTTTCTTTTTAAGATGGTAAATGAATTAACCAATCAATTAAAAAATTCTAAAGATAAAGGAGAAAGTAAGTTTGTTCAAACAAGAATTCAGTATATAGAAAAAAGAAAGGAGTATCAAAAGTGTAAAACAGATGTAACAAAATTTGATGTGGGGAAAGAGCCTGTCAAAACTAAAGATAAAAAAATCAAAAAAACTGTTACAACTACTGAACCGACTGTTACACAAACACCCACTATTACCCAAACACCTATAAAAATTAGTGAACCAGAAACACCAACCTCTATAGACTATGAAGAAACAAATGTCATGCCACAAACACTTTATAGTACAGAAGACGAAATTGTTGATTTAACTAATATACAAACTGATGAATATATTAATGATATAATCATTGATTTAGAAACACAAATAGTTAATCAAAAACCAGAAGTACAAGAAAAATTAGAAGAATTTAACATAGACGCTGAAAAGATGTCCAAATTAGTACCCTTAACCACTGAGACTAGAGATTTTATGATGACCCTCGACAATTATGGAATTAAATTACCATACTTAATGTTACTATATGATAACATAGATATTTTTTATGAATTTATAAGAAATGATGAATTTGTTGACCCCACTCAGTTAAAACCACTTTCTAGTAATGTGATTAATTATAATACTTTTTGGGAATGGGTTAATGCTCTTTGGAGTAAGACTGGAAACTATCTGATAGAAAAAGTTTCGGGCACTATTCCTGAATTAGGTGAAGACTTTACAGTATTCCCCTAAACTTTATAAAAACGAATATATTTATAGTAAAAGATAATATTATGAGAACACAATCGGAAATTAAAAGAAACAATATTAGAAAAGCAAATCTAGTATTAGAATCCCAACAAAGAAATAACAAAGGAAGTATGGCATCCAGTTTTGGACTTTATGAACAGTGTGGAGTAGGACCTGCGAAAAATCTTAGAGATTCAGAAGGAATTTATATGGGGGCACCTACAGGTACAGAACCAATGTTAGATTTGACTGGTGGTGTAAATGCGATGACGGGAGAAGTTTGTGCAAATTGTGGAGAATATCCCTGTATGTGTGGAGATGAAATGGGTGGTGACATGTCTATGGATGCTAATACAGGTATGCCTTTAGATATGGATGACGCTATGAAGTTAATATTCATGCAAGAGAACAAAAAGAAAAAAGCTAAACCAGACTTTTTAGATGTGGATAAAGATGGTGATACCGAAGAGTCAATGAAAAAAGCTACTAAGGATAAAGTAGAGGAAGAAGGGCACTATAAAAAAATGGACCATACAGACAGAGATGAATTTGATGGTAGAGATTCTGAAGTAATCGGTGTTGACTCTGATATTAACAAACAAAGACTACAAAAAGAAAATTATAAAGCGGTTAACGCAAAACCTTTAAGAGATTCTTGGGGTAATAAATACAATCAAATACTGAACGAAAATTCAAAAGTTAGTGGAGCTAAATCTTTAATGAATAGAATGAAAAAAATCATTAAGTAATGAAAGTAATACTAAGGGAGGATCAGTTAGAAAATTTAATTAATAGTATACCTGATTATGAGGAAGATATTGGTATGACTTGTAGATGTCAAGATTACACTTTATTTTATGGTTGTACTACTTGTGAAAATTGTTGTTCAGATCATGGGGGTGTTAATCAAGACGCTATTGTACCAATAACAGGTCTTGGTTCGGTAGAGTATAGTTATAGTGAGCCAGCACCAATAGCGACTTCTAATTCTAGTTCATCTTTTGGATACTACAAAAGTTAGTCTTCTTGGTTAAAAAACTCTATATCTTTTTCTCTTTCGTAACATTCGTCTTCAAGAAAATCTATTTGTTCTTGTAAAAAGTCAATTAAATCTCTCATACAAACAGTATCTTCACAATTATCTTTCGCTTGTAATATTGAATTTCTTAACTCTTCACGATCTATTTCATTTACACCAAACATAGTTAATTTTTTATTTTTTTTATTTTATATGTATTAAATATATTAAAAGTAATGAAAGTTACTATAACCTTCGAAAAAATAAATTCTAATACCTATTTTATTTTTAGAGGATATTTATAGTAAGATATGAAAAATAGAAGAACTAATACTAAACTTAAATTAATGTCCATCATTACTGAAAGGATAAGCGATTTTGTTTGTTCAGAAGATGAGGACATATTTTTTAGTAAAGGTCCTAAGACTCGTAATCGTAAATTAGCAACAGAAGAATTACAAGAAAAAGTAGAAGAAATTAATATTGATGAGGAAGTCGGTTTCATCACAATAAAAGAAATGAGGAAAATTATAAAACAACTTATTAAAAATGGGATAGATGAAGAATATTAATGAAGAGATAAAAAGAATGAGAGTTTTAATGGGTTTGAATGAGAATATCCAACATAATAATTACGCTAATATGGATATAACTCGTAAAATGATTAGTAAGGGTGGTGTAATGTATCAAGAACAAGATATACCCGATGTAGATGTAGATATGGATGAAGATCCCCCAACAGAATTTGAGAGAGAAGTGGAAGCAAGGAAAGACGCTTTTGAAAAGGATATAATGGATTATAGACAAGAAGTTTCAGATAAAATTGAGGATGTGGAAAGTGATGAAGAAAAAAGACAAGAAGAAATTCAGAAACAAAAAGATGAATCAGAAGAAAAAAAGAAAGCACAAGAAGAGGAAGCAGAATTAAAGAAACAAGAAGAAAAGGATAAAAAGGAAGAAGAGGAATTAAGAAAGAAAGAAGAATTAGAAGCAAGGTTGGCTGCACAAAGAGAAAGAACCACATAAATAAAAAACTATGAAAAAGTTACTTACATTATTATTAACGTTTTTAACATTTACAACATACGCTCAAACAGATAGTTGGGTAAAATTAGATTTACAATTGGATGCTTGGCCTTGGGAATCCGCGTGGGAATTAAGAGATTCGAATACCGACACAATAATTGCGGAGAGTGGTTGGTATGGTGATTCACAAAGTGAATTAATTGAACTGTATATCCCACTTAATTCTGGTACATATACCTTTCAATTTATAGATGAATATGGTGATGGATTCTACCCAGAAGGGTATATTCTACTAAGTAATGAGTGTCAAGATACTTTATCTTACGCACATGATTTAGGTAACAATCCAGATAATGGGTGGACATACCCCGGATCTTGGTCAAATGATGGAGAAGGGGAAGGTAACACCGCCGCCATGTTGGTTGACACATTAACTATAGCACCATGTGCACCACCCACTACATTTGTTCCAGGTTGTATGGACCCAATGGCGTTAAATTATGATGAATTGGCAACAGTTCCATCTTTTGGACCATATGAAGGTGATACTACTTGTGAATATATTTGGGGATGTACCGACCCAGGAGGGTTAAATTATGACCCAGAAGCGACAATGAATGATGATATGTGTGAATGGCCATCATGTTCTGGATTTGACACATCTAATTTTTTCCAAGCTTGTAATGGTAACCAAACAGAGTTAACTTTTGAGTGGATGACAAGTGGACCAGGACCTAACTGTGATGTTAACCAACTTCATTATGGTTATAATTTAGAATCGGACCCATTTGTACAGAGTCAATTTTATCAAGGAGAATTACCAGTAGGTAGTACCCCTCCAGTAACCTTTCCTTACACAATATGGGAAGTTTCTTATTATAATAATAACACTAATAGTGTATCGGTTAAAGCTGGTGGTAATTTTGCAACTGAAGAAATACCACATTTCTTTTTTGTTAAATTCCAAGACGGTACATATAGTGACACATTATGGATAACACCACAACCTTGTATCGTAGGTTGTACTGATTCCGAATCCCCACTATACAACCCTTTTGCGACAATTGACGATGGAAGTTGTCAAGTAGTAGACGCAACTTGTCCGGATGATGAAGCAGCAATTACAGTTATACTAACACCAGATACGTATGCAGGTGAGATATCATGGGAAGTTGTAGATTCATTAACCGAGAATGTAGTGGCAACAAGTCCTCCGTATAACGAGACAGGTATTCCGGTTGTAACAACAGTTTGTGTTGACCCTACTATGAACTTACAATTCAACTTACTAGACGCTTATGGTGATGGTATGTGTGGTTCTTGTTTTGGAGGCGTTGATGGAGAGGTGTTAGTTATAAATCCTTCGTGTGGGGATACGTTATTTCATTTGGCACCACCTGATATGAATTTTGGTTATGAAATTAGTGAAACATTAGGTAACATAGAAGAATGTGAAGTATCAGGACCTTTAGGTGGGTGTACTAATCCTGGGTTTGTAGAATATGACCCTATGGCGGTAACGGATGATGGCAGTTGCTCAACAGAAGTTTTGTTAGGTTGTTTGAATCCTTTATCTTTTAACTACGATTCTTCGGCTAATCAACAAGCTATTACTCCTGAATGTGAATATACATTAAGATTAACAGATGGGGCTGGAGACGGATGGTTTGGTTCTTATATCGGAATCGTACAAGGGGATTCAATTTATGGTCCCTACACAATATATAATGGTGAACAAGTGGACATTCCTATTACTTTAAGTGCAATTCTACCAGCAAAAATTTATTTCTTTACACAAGGTAATTCAATAACAACGGCAAATCAATGTGGAGTGGAGTTAATTAACCCAGTGGGGATGACTACGTTTTCAGTTGGTACCAATCCTTGGACTGATGTAATGATGCCATATCCATTTGTTTATACAACCATACAACAATGTGGTGATAACTGTATACCAGTTATTTTAGGTTGTTTAGATGCGACAGCATTTAACTATAACGGTTCTGCGAATACAGACGATAGTAGTTGTTATTATACACCAGGATGTACTAGTCCTGCTTATTTAGAATATCATTCACAAGGATTTGTTTCTGATTTTGATGATGGGTCTTGTCTAACTCTAGGTGAATTTGGATGTATGGACTCAACAGCGTTTAACTATAACGAATATGCCACAGTGGAATGGACTTCTGCGACTGATTCTACAAATCCATGTATACCAACAATTTTAGGTTGTACAGATGCCACCGCGGTAAACTTTATACCATTAACAGGAGATCCTTTTGTGGATGTTAATACTGAAGATTATACTTGTATTTCAGTAATTAATGGTTGTACTGATTCAGAAGCCTTTAATTATAATGAAGTCGCAAATACAGATAATGGTTCATGTATAGCGGTAGTGGAGGGTTGTACTGATAGTAGTGCATTAAATTATAACAGTGACGCAAATGTTGAGAACTATACATGCATTCCATTCATTTATGGTTGTACTGACTCAACGGCATTTAATTATGACCAAGAGGCGAATACAGATAATGGATCATGTATTGCAATCGTAGAAGGTTGTACAAATACATTAGCCTTTAATTATAATTCTGAGGCAAATGTTGATAATGGAAGTTGTATATTAACTGTATATGGTTGTATGGACGAAACAGCATTAAACTATAATGAAGACGCGAACGTAGATAACGAAACGTGTGTTGCAATTGTAGAAGGGTGTACAGACAGTACGGCCACAAACTACAATAGTGATGCTAACGTAGAAGATTATTCATGTATTCCGTTCATTTATGGATGTACAGATTCTACCTCGTTTAATTATGATTCTGAGGCTAACACTGATAACGATTCTTGCATACCTGTGGTTGAAGGTTGTACAAATACTTTATCTGTTAATTATAACTCTGAAGCTAACACAGATGATGGTTCTTGTGAATTAATTGTTTACGGATGTATGGATGAAACAGCGTTAAACTATAATGAAGAGGCAAATGTTGATAATGAATCTTGTATTGAGATAGTAGAGGGGTGTACTGATCCGGACGCACTAAACTATAATTCAGAAGCAAATGTAGAAGACTTCACGTGTATAGCAGTCGTTAATGGATGTATGGATAGTACAGCGTTAAACTATGATGAGGATGCTAATGTTGACAATGGAAGTTGCATTCCAATTGTTGAAGGTTGTACCAACCCAAGTGCGATAAATTATAACGCAGATGCAAATTTAGATGATTTTAGTTGTGTGTTACCAATTTATGGATGTATGGACGATACAGCACTTAATTATGATGAAAATGCAAATACAGATAATGGAACGTGTATTGCAATTGTTGAAGGTTGCACCGACCCTTCTGCAACAAATTATAATAGTGACGCTAACGTAGATGATTTTACATGTGTTCCTTACATATATGGGTGTACAGATGACACTATGTTTAATTATAATCCATTAGCTAATACAGATAATGATACATGTGAGGAATTTGCTTATGGTTGTACAGACAGTGAGGCGGCAAATTTTGACCCACTAGCTAATACTAATAATAACACATGTCATTATAATCCAGGTTGTACAAACTCAAATTACTTAGAATTCTATACTCAAGGATTTACCGCAGACTTTAACAATGGGAGTTGTTTAACTTTAGTTGTATATGGATGTACAGATAATAGTATGTTTAATTATGATTCTTCAGCAAATTTCGATAATGGTTCTTGTGTGGGATTTGTTTATGGATGTACAGATCCTACAATGTTTAATTATAACCCTTTAGCAAATACGAATAATGGAACTTGTATTTCATTCATATATGGTTGTATGGACCCTACTATGTACAATTATGACCCTGACGCTAATACTAACCAAGTAAGTGCAACAGACATCACCAATCCTTGTGTGTCTATAATCTATGGTTGTACAGACCCCACAGCTTTTAATTACAATGCGGAGGCTAATACAGATAATGGAACTTGTGAAGCAGTGG
>TARA_R110002020_G_scaffold334555_3_pt1 | contig 16128 bp, 15 predicted proteins | sample TARA_R110002020 | Tara Oceans TARA_R110002020 (sample SAMEA4396489) | marine metagenome | biome: Westerlies Biome; feature: [MES] marine water layer (ENVO:01000295) within the mesopelagic zone...; material: water (ENVO:00002006), including particulate matter (ENVO:01000060) such... | reverse complement strand
TTAGCCATTGTCAAAAGTTATTATATTAGAATCAAATGTTACACTTGTATTATCAAAAGTTATAGAGGAAGTTAATAAATCAATAATTGCTTGTGTTAAATCTGTTATATTTTCAAAAGTGTTTCCACTTACTACAAAATTATCGTATCTTGTAAAATTAATCAATTTTATTTTATTTAAGTCATATAAAGCTAATAAATCACCATTTATTTCGTAAAACACTTCATCTAAAACATCTTGGTCGTAAGCAACTTCGTCAATATATATTACTCCGTTAGATTCTGTTATCGTTATTACATCTACCTCTCTACGTTCTTCACCGACAATATTTAAAACCTTAGTTGACCAATTATAACCTAGTTTTTGAGGATATAACTTCTTTATAGCGTTATTAGTATCTTGAACTCTAACGAAACCGCCTACTGTAGTAATCTCTTGGTATTTCTGCAATAACGCTAGTACATCATCAAATTCAGCTATTACATCAACATCATACATTTTAGGACTTAATATCTTATCCGCAATAGTATCTAAAACTATATCACCGTTTTCAGTGTAGGTATCACCACCTTCTAACTGTGTTACTAAGTTGCCATTATTTTTAAATAGTGTATTACTTACATCATCAGTAATATATGATGCACACGTATTAATGTAGCTTTCCCAATTAATTAAATTACGTCTTATGGTATAGTTGAGGTTACTAAAGTTATACGGATTTAATAAATTCTCTATTGTTTCAAATCCTTCATTAGTTCTATTGGTGTAAGCTACATTTTCTAAAGGGTAATCGACTTGCGTATAAAACTCACCACTGTCACTTTGAGTAGCTGGTGATACAGGTGTTAACGTTATTATATTATCTTCTATTTCAAAAACGGTATAAGAACCAATGTTAGCACCAAATGTAATATTAAAATCACTATCTACAACAAACCCTAACAAAGACCAACTTGGTAGATTACTTGGTTTCAATAATTTTATCTGCCCATTTTCCGAATTGTGAGTTAATGATGCGCCAAATCCACTTCTAGTACCAGGCGCTAAGTTAACCACGTCTAAAACATGAACTTTATCATCACCATCTAAAGCGGTTGTTTCTTTAAATGCTTGTCGCCTTTGTGATTCTATTTTAAACGGATCGTAAATATCAGATACATCTATTTTCTTAGTAGCCTTAACTCTTGTATTGTTTATAGAGAATTGAGCTTTAGTATGTACTGCATCTAATGTATTAGATTCATCCCTATCCTTTTCATAGTCCTTAAAATTCCATTCCAATACATTTATAGCATATCTAGGATTATAAGACATTTTAAACTTATCACTAGAAGGCATTACAAACCCACCATTATCTACATTATCATAGAAAGTGCTATAAGGCAATGCAAAAGCATCATCGTCGTTTATTTGAATATCACTATTCATAACAACTAAGTTTTCTCGTCTGTCTTTTAAATCAGTATAAAATGGCACATCATCTCGTTGCCTAATTAAATTACCACTAAATGCAAATAGGTTATGATATTTTTCACCAACATTAAATTCTGGCGCACTCATATTCATACCATTAGACGACTTTAAGGCTTGTTTAGCTAAATCAATATACCTTACACCCTTTACAACGGTGTCTATTGCTGTAGATGTCGCTGTTATTTCTAAATCACCAGATATTTGCTTTAATGAAACATCTCTATTACCAGCTTCACCCATATCAAAAGCAATATAAACTGAAATAAAACCATCGTTAGGCACACCACCTATTGTAAGGTCTAAATTAACATCTTCAATTAAATAAGGATAACTAGGTATAGTTCCACTTGTATATGGTATTAATCTAGTGTATTCACCACTATCATACCCAAAACCATAATCTACATGAATAGATACGGATTCTCCTGCCACAGTTACTATATCAGATCTAACTTCTAAACTAACATTTGATATTTTTATATTAACATCAGAAAGGTCTGTTTTAGCTTTAACTTTAACACAACCCTCTATAGCATCTGGCTCACCACTAAAAGCTGTAGAATAAAACCTATTAAAAGAAACTAGAGAATCCTCAATACCAAAACTTTCTAATTGATTAAAGAATGGATAGTAGTAAGTTCTTATACCTTGTATTTCAAAAGATAAAGTGTCATCAAAGCTAATCCAATTAGAAACTTGAACTACAGGCTTTGCTTGCAATAATATATTCTCTGTCTGTAATGGTTCTATTTCATTACTATCTAAATCTGTATCACTAAATACATCTATTTTAGTATCTTCTCTACGTTTGGCTAACGCTCTTTTTGTGGCTTGTATAACCTTACAGTTAAAATAGGTTAGTTCATCAGTTTCAGCACCTTCAAAATTAAGCTCACCTAATATAAACTGCGTTCCGTTACGTTCTAATATGTATTCTATCTGCGATTGAAAACCATACTCTTTATTGTATCTAAACAAGTACTCTATGGCGTGTCCTAGCTTATCTACTACCACTCCATCGGGTAGTTGGTATGTTTCATCAGCTTGTTCAAAAAACCCTTTGTAAAACTCTAAACTAAACTCTTCAGCCATGTAAGATATATCCCTTGCATAGCCTTTGTTATCTTGTTCAATGACAAATTCAGAAGCATCAAACTTTACAGGTTCGCTAATCTGTAGCATACCTGTATCATCACTAAGAAAGTTTAGATAGTGTTTAAATTCTTTTAAATCTAAAGGGTTATTAGCCATTATACGATATTACCTTTAAGTTTTAATATATTGTTTTGCTTGTGCTTAGTTACGCTTCCTTTTCGTACACTTGTTGCAAATCCGTTTTTATCTAAATTAATAATTGCAGTTTCCTTGCTCATTAGCTTGTCAATACCTCTTACAAACTCTTGTTTACTTATACCATTTTCAATATTTATAGATGGCGCAACCATATCAAACATTTGAGTGTATGGTAATATATCATTAGAACCTAGGATATTCGTTAATTCCTTATTAAAGTACTCTTCTCTGCTCTTATAAATCTTATCACCTTGACTTAACCATCTTACATTTGCCTTACTTTCACCAAAAGATTTAATATTACCTTGTCTATCGGTATGTATCTCTGGTCGTTTTTCATCTACCATTGCAAATCCTTCTGGTGCATTTTCAGTACCTCTAAAGAACTCTGGTAATGGTGTAGATTTAACCAATGCTAATTGTGCAGCACCTATTAAACCAACTGCAATAGATAAAGGAACGTTTGGTGGTGTAGATGCTAATGCACTTACAACACCTTGCGCTGTATCAATAGCAATATTAAATATAGCTTGGTCTCTTTCAGCTTCAGCTTGTTTTTGTTGTATCGCTCTACGCTTTTCCTCGTATTGTCTTTCAATCTCCTCTCTAGCTGTTGCACTATCACCTGCAAATTGTATTGCAATATCTCGCTCTTGCTCTAGGTTATAGAATAAATTGTCAAAATACGCTTGTTGGTTTTGTTGTAGAAAATTAAATGCCTCTTGACCCACTTCCGCTATTGAATTAAACATAAACTCAAATTCAGTACCGCTTTCCTTAGCCTGTTCTAGTAAATTGCTAAATATAGATTTTCCATTTTCATCAAGCGTAAGCAACTCATTGAATGTATCAAATCCGAAATTAGACATAGCTTCATCACTAAAACTACGCATAAAGTTTTCTATTGAGGCTCTTGTGTTTTCCAATTCTTTATTGGTATCTTTTAAACCCCTTTGCCAACTATCAAAACCTAATATTAAATTATCAACTAAATCATCAGCTTTTTCAGTACCTTCGTTAGCACTGTTTATTATATTTTTAAATTCGTCATAAGTACCTATAATCTTATCAAGACGCTTTTGTAAATTATCTATTTGATTATTAAATTCCTCGTATTGCTCATTGTTTTTAGACAACTCGTCTCTTTTTTGTTTTAATGCGGATATTTCTTTTTGATACCATTTAACTGTACCTTCAATTAATTCTTTAGCCCTTTTTTGCTTAGAGTTTTTTTCCCTCCATGCCTTAGCCTCTTCTTGTAATAATTTTATTTTATTTAATACCGTAGACGCTTCTTCTTTAGTACTATTTTGTAAGTTCTTTTGCTCTTTAGCTAATTCTGACATAACCACCGATAAAGTTCTCCGACCATCTGTTTCATCAGCTATAATGTCTTTTAATTTAGATCTTCCGACTAATATCTCTTCTAGTGCTTTTAATTCACCTTGATTAAATCCTAAACTTTTGTTTAGTTCTGTTATTAATTCTGATATCTTAATAACTTCCCTTTTACCATTTTCATTTACAACCGATGTATAAGAACTTGAACTTATCTCTTTTAATTCATTTAATTTATTTATTTCTGATTCTATTTCCTCAATTCTATCTCTAGTCCTATCAGCACTTTTAATAGCTTCTTTTTCTGAAAGACCTCCGACTTTCTCTATAGCTATTTTTGTTTTTTCATAAGCTTGTATCATTACTTCTTTTTGAAGTCTATTATCTATTTTTTCCTGACTAGTATTTAACAACTCTATGCCTTTTACTATTTCTGTTATAAAGCTCAAAACGTTCATTAAGGCTCTACTTATTACTCCATCACTTTCTGTAACGTTCTGAACAAACCTAGTCCAAGCATTACTAAGCCTAGAAGTTTCAGCTTGTAGAGTTCTTACGTTAGTTATGTTTTCAATACCATACGCTTTTTCTAAAGCTTTAGCGAATTTAGGTAAGGCATCAGCAGATAGTATTTCACCTTTTTTTAGCATTTTATCTAACTCTTCTACAGTAACCCCTATTGCATCAGCCATAATGCCAAATGCACCAGGTAATCGCTCACCTAATTGTCGCCTTAACTCCTCTGTTGTGACCTTACCTTTAGATAGCATTTGCTCTAATGCTAAGTATGTTCCATTAAGTTCTTCTGTAGATAAGCCTAAAACACCAGCGGCTTTAGTTACACTTCTAAAGATTTGTTCAGTATCAGAAAGAGAAACGTTAGACTGTTTGGCAGCAGTTAAGAATTTAATATACCTTTCTGTTGTTGTTACTAATTCAGCACCATAACGCTCTGTTATATCTAATAAAAAAGATTGTGTTTGTGATAACTCTTCGGAATCTGTTATTATAGTTTTCATTGCAAAATTCAAACTATCTAGTTGTTTTGCTAATTTGAAACCGCTTTGAGTAAATTGAGCAAACATATAAATCGCACCTGTTATCCCAAAAGCACCTAGTAAATTCCTAAAACCTTTAAGCAACCCACCTATACCAGATTTACTAAAATTAGCAGTAGCCTTGTTTGCTTTATTAATCTTATTAGTGTATTTATCGTATTCCCTTTGTGCTTTTTTTGTAGCTGCTGCATTTTTACCTTGTGAAACAATTAAATCTTGCAACCTTTTTTTAGCTATATTTCTTTGAGCATTTAATCTTTGATAGGCACCAACTATTTTACTTTTAGATTTAGCTTCGAGATCAGATGCTTTAGCTAAAGCTCTTTGGTTAACAACTTCCTCGCTTGTTTTTTTGTTAGACTGCGCTCTTACATTTGCTAATCTCTTTATCTGTGATTGCTGTTGTCCTATTGTTTTATTTAATTTAAGCATTTCAGCGTTTAATCTTTGTACCTCTGCATTGATATCATTACCACCAGAAGATACTTTAAGCATCTTACTTAATTTAGTAGCTGAATTAGTTATAGTTACATCTAACTTCTTAACCTCTGCCTCAACTTCTTTTATTAAAGCTATCGCCTCTTGTTGGGTTTGCTTAAAACTATTTGCCATTTACTTTTCTTCTTTGTTCGTTTATCTCACTTGCCATCTTACTAATCTCTAACCACTTCTTAGCACTTATGGTTTTTATATCTATATTGTTCTTTCCTGTAACTTGCTCTAATACTACTGCTTGTCGTTCCAAACTTGTTGCTTCACCTTCCAACTCATTCTCTTCTCGTAACGTCTTTAACTCATCAATCTTTAAATCAATCTTATTCTTACTAGATTTTAATTGATTTAGCAACCTCTTTAAGTTTTGGTACTTATCTTGCTTTTCATTCCACTTGTATTTCCACTCTAATAACGATTCTTTGTATTTACCAAGCGTTTCATCATCCATCTGTCTTTCAAATATCTGCTTCAGTAACATTTCAACTACATTGTATCTTGTTTCTAAGTAAACGCACTCCAAAAGTAATTGGTGGTAATACGCTATAACATTATTATCTAACAATTTAATCCATTCTTTTTTAATCTCTTGCCACCTTTCATTCGCACCTTTAGGTACTTTAATATCCTTATAGCCATTATAGCCAACTACTAGGTATTTAAAATCGTTTGTTCTGTAAATAATATCGAAATTAAATATAGGAATATCACTACAATCTTTGTATAAATACATATAAAATAATTAGTTATGAAAATGTGTAACACTCACTAGGATTGTGATATTTGCAATTTGTGTAGTCCTTTCGTAAAAGGCAATCGCAAGTGTGTTAATGCAAATATACAAAAAAAACCGACTGAATCAACAATCGGTTTAATTAATTAACCTTAAAACTATTTTTATGAAAGAAATATTTACTGCTAATATACATTTTTTTTAGATAACAAATAGATTTTCTTCTATTTTTTTTGCAACATAAGGCTCAATTATGTTTTCGTTAACCCAATTATTGTGTTTTTCGGTTAAGTCAAATATTTCACCGTACTCTTGTTCTAATATTCTTTGCTTACCTTTTGCAGTACCTATATCAAACGTACTTTTATTAGTGTCAACACCTTCTAACTTCATATTATCAAATGTTTCACCAGTCCATTGAAAGTTATAAGGTGCGCCAAATGTCTTAGGTATCTGTATGTTGTCTGCATCAGCATAGCCTTGTGTAGATAAAGCATAGTTACCTATTTTAGTATTATAACTATTGATACCTTTAGCTAACTGACTAAACTTTACCAAGTTTACTATCTCACCCTTGTTTTTAAGGATAGCTTCTTTAGACCATTTAGGTATTTTCCTTTCCAGGTTATTTAAATTCGATAATACTCTTTCAGTTATCATACCCTAAATATACAAAAACCCCTAAAACTAATTAGAGGTTTTTATAAAATATTACTAATACAATTATGCAATAACCGTAGTTGTCGCAATATTAGACTTATACAAGTCAACATCTTTTAATATAATCGCTCTGTTTTGAGAACTATCATACAACTGAACGGTTATTGCCTCACCCGTAGATACTCCTGCCACTGTAAAAGTATATGTACCATTAGGTGATTCAGCTACAGTTTGAGATTCCGTAACACCATCTACTGTCACTAAAAAGTCAGTAGTTAAAGCACCTACAAATGCGTTTGCATTTTGTTTGTTTTTAGCTTTAACAACTAACGTGGTATCTGTATCAGTTGGTACACTGTCAAATGATAATACCACCTCATTAATACCATCAGCGTTTTGTGGTTGGTAATCACCTAACTCACCACTAGAAATAAATACGTAATCCGTATCGAATTCTCTACGTGTAGCTAACTGAAATGCAATACCCTCTTTCTGACCTACAGAATCACTAGGAAACGACAACTTCATAGCTTGTAACATATTAAGGCTAAAACCTTTTAATGCACCGCTGTTAGCTTTTGTTCCTAAAATGTTTCCATCTCTGTCCACAAATAAGATATTGTACGCTCCAAAACTATTTAATGAATGTAATGCTGCGTGAAATGCTAAACCATTGATAAATGTAACTGCAAATTCATACATACCTAATGTAGCAACTTGCTTTGTTCCATCTTCTAAAGTTTCTATAACATCTTCAGACGAATTATCTGTAAATGTCTTTGCACCTTTTAAGATTATAAGCTTTCCTTGCGCTTGCAATTCTTGTTGGTACGTTTCGTCGAGTACTTCAGTTCCATCAAATTCAAAACCATCTGGTACTATCCAGTAAGTTTGTGCCTTTTTCAAGAACTGCTTACATCCTTTTGTTCCTGTGCCTAAGACTGCGCTTAGACCACACTGAACTAAATTATAAATTGTGTTTAATGCTGCCATTTTATACTATTCTTTTTTGTCGAAAATCTTTATATTGATATTCTGTTAATTTTATAGTCTCACCAGCTTTTTTCCAAACACCACTAACTTTCAACGCCTTTTTTAAAGGGTATTGCTTAGTTTTTGGTTGTTTCTTTGTAACTACCGAAACCTTCTTTACTTCGATGTCTTTAACATCTTTTTCTACTATCTTTTTAGCCATGCTAATAAATTTTAATTAAATACAACTATCTTCTATATAATACGATAAATTTACATTAACCGAGAAACAATGGTATGGATGAATGTCACTAAATTTAATCTTAGATGTATCGAACCCCCTAAAAACGTTTCTAACTCCTTTCTCTAGGCTAGTAATAGTAAATCTATTAGTAGCATTATTTCTAAGGAACTCAATAACATCTTTTTGAGCCTTTGCATCTGCTCTACCCAACTCATTAGGTAATATTCTACTTAAATCAACCATAAAAACACATTTAACATCACTTGTAAATAGGATTTCGTCCTCTGTATTGTGTGTCTCATCGTCAATAAACATAAAACTAGACGCAAATTGATCGTTATACATTACATCTTTATACTCATTGTAATTAAAATACCACTCTGGCATAACATTACCCTCTTGGTCAATATTTCTATAAATTCTACCATACGCATCAATACTGCAACCCCATTTAGCACTTAAATAATCATAAAGATCATTCTTAATACTTTCAATCACAACATCAATTCCACTTATAGTCTCTATCGTATTGTTCATCTATATTATATTTGTCCTCTGGTAATAAACCAAAGTGTTGACCTTTAGTGATATTTTTAATTAAATTCCTCTGCTGCCCAAAACGTCTTTGTACCGATTGTATTTCAAATCCGTACCTCGTTGCAACACCCATGCTATACTTATAATTAGCACCTCGTATTGCAAACTTGTTAGGTGATTCTCTATAAATATCATAGTTAAGTTTACCTACAAAACCTTCAGAAAATCTTTGGGTTTTATTAAGCCTACCATTTGTCATAATAAGCTCGGCAACTACAACTACCATTCTTAAAGATATAGCATTGTCAAACGCTGTTGGATATGCAGTTAGTAAATCATCATTTATATAGTCTTTTTCAAAAGCATCACTCAATACTTGGATAACAACTTGCTCCCTAAGTACTTCTAAGTAAGAGTTGAATTTATCCTCGCTAATATTAACAATAGGTTGGCAGTCTCTAATATTCTGTAAAGTTATGCAACTATGCTCACTTTGAAAATATCGACCACTATTAGACGTACTATTGGCTGACGATAAATCGAAAACCCCAAGAGTATCATCGTTCCTCCAACCTATTCTGTTAATTATTAAATCTTTTGCTTCTGAAATCGTCATAAATTACGAATTAGCCTGTACTACTCTATAGATATGAGATTCAGTAGCATCACTTAACCAAGACCCTTCAAGAGCGTAAGTTATTGCAATTTCATACTCATCTACAATATCTTGTACGTTACCAGCAGCAGCACTTGTGTCAGCTACACCTCTTTTAACGTGTAAGTCTAAGTTGAATCCAAAAGTTGGATCTACCATAGTTGTAAATAAACCTTCGTTGTTACCTATACTACCTACACCTCTACGATTTGCAAGTTCGTTCCAAGTTGTCATACCTACTAAACCTTTTTGCCATACAAATCCTGTTGAATCTGCTCCAATCGTCATTTGTGGCTCTTCGTAAATCTCAATACCAGGAATCTGAAAAGCAGTGTTTTCTGCGTTCATTGTTCCGTTAGCGGCTAACTTTCTATATAATGCAGCAAACCTTTGGTCTCCTACCATTACAGTGTCCATAGCATTATACTTGTTTAGCTTTTGAGTTGCTTTGATATAATCAAAAACATAATCTCTATCGGCTAGTAAGTTATCATACTGGTCGTTAGTTGTTTCATCAAACGCCATAAGACCATCTGCTCCAACTTGTGAACGGTTAGTCGCTAACCATGCAATATTGTCTGTAGATAAATCAGTGTAAAGAGAAATTAACTTGTTTCTCATTTCGTGTTGTAGAATATCATCATAACCTAAACGATTCATATCAGCTTGCTTGTAAGAAACTTTGAAAGTTTGCGTTTTTCTGATATATGTAATATCTTTTACAAAAGAATCTGGGAAAGCAGCAGCAGCGTGAGTTGCTGATTTCGCACTACCAGATGCAGTGTAAGTTCTTAAATTCAAATCAACCTTTGTTGGTTGTGAATCTGCTTGTTTAAGAGCGTTTAGATTTCTAAAAACCTCGTTCTCACCAGCTAATAAAGCTTTAGTTGTAGAATGTTCGTAGTCTCTAAATTCTCCCTTATCAATTAAATTGTTACTACACTTTGTAATAGCAGCAAGTAATTGAGTATCTGTTAAATTTGCCATTTTGTTTTATTAATTTAAAATTTCTGGATTTTCTGTTGCCATTTCTTTAAGTAATGCGTTGGCTTCAGCACTACCGACATTCAACCCTTTTTGTGAAATATACTCTTCAAACTCTTTTAGACTTTCTGGTTTTCCGTTGCTACCTTGTGATTGACTTCCACCACCTCTACCTATCGGTTCTGGTGATTTATCCCAACCTTTTTCACTAACATATTTACTTACAGCAGTTGCTAAATCTAATGGTTTTTCAACATCATCCTTTAACTTCTCACCATTTTTATAAATGCCATCATCTTTAATCTGATGGTTTAAGAAAAACAAACTTGTTGCTTCGCTTTTAGATAAACCTATGTTTTTCGGTAAATCTGGTATTAATGATTGCGCTGTTATTCTAGTCTCCTTTTGTTTGAACGTATTTTCTAAGTCTGTAATCGCTTTGTCTTTTTCTGAAACTAAACCTTGTAGTTTTTCTAAAGACGTTTGCAACTCTTCAACCTTCTTATTAGGTTCAATGGATGCCTCATCTAAAATGCTTTTCTTGTAAGCCTTAATAAATTCATCAGCATCCTTAATCGGATCTTCAAAACCTACTTTCTTACTCATATCTTTTAATTGCATTTCACTTGAAGCAAGTTTACCTTCATCATACTTATTCTTACCATGATTATCTTTGATTTGCTCAAATTCATCATTAGTAAAAATCTTAATGGTTTCTGGTAATTTAAAATCAACTTCTTCTTCAGAAGTCAAAACCTTTGTCAATTCCTCGACATCGAACTTTAGCGCACCTGCTAGTTGTTCTATAACCTTTTTATTCATAATCTATTATTAAGATTGTTTTTTAAACTCTTCTATCTTTTGTTCTAATACATCTGTACTCCATCCACCAAAAGGTTTTTTACCGAACAAGTCAATATACTCATCTCTGATAGCACTAGCTTCTAAATCAGTATATTCCTTTTCAGAAACTACTTTCTCTTTTTTATCCTTCTTTTGTTTTTTAGGCTTTTCAGATACCTCTACGTATCTTATTTTGTAATCGTCAGCGTAGACATTGTTTCTATCTGCTTGATCTTGTGTAATTTTAACGGTTTTCTGTTTATCCGTTCCTTTAATAATAAGAGGTTTCCACTCTCCCCTGTGGTGTTCCTCAACTTTAAATACTTTCTCTAGTATCATCCTGTAATTGTTTTGAATTTATATATTCGTCTAACTTAATTCTTAACTCTTCCTCTGACAAAAATACCTTTTCTGCTTCAGATAAAGAATTTAACCAAGTACTGTAATAAAACTTTCTTAATCTATCTATTTCTGGTAATCCTTGAATTGCCATTACGTCTTTCGGCTTCATTGTTGGAAATGGCTCTATTCTAGCCAACTTTACATTCTTAGCCAACTCAAAGTTATCACTTTGGTACTCCGCATCAAAATACTGACTTCTTAAATCTAATAACACCGTTTCAGATATATCGAACTTAGTCGATTCCGTATATTTTTTCAATATATCATCAGGACTTTCTAATATATACCTCGTACCATAAGATACATAACATGAATATCTCGGGTCTCTTAATAAAACCTTACCATAACAATCCAACATAAATTTGTGCATCTTAGAGAACGTGTCCGACATATCTCTAAGCCTGTCCTGCACTGGCTGCGCATCTAAAAAACGCCCTGTAGCTGTTTCTCGTTTACCACCTTGCTGATACGTTGTTCCCCACATAGACTGAAACATTCTATTCCTGTCTATATCCATTTTATCCTGGTAGAACTTAGCAGTCATCAAGTCTGGACTAACAAAACCTGCTACGTTCGGTGCTAAAGTTGGTTCGCCATCTTGCGGTACTTGCAATATTTTAGCATCACTAGGATTTGTCCTATGTTGGTATCCATCACCACCACAACTAGGGCAAACTTCACTATTAGTTATTTCACCATCTACTATAGTATGTATTTCACCTTCACCCTTACACCTGTTACATTCTGTTGCGTATTCCCAATATCTAGGGTATAAATGTGCTAAATCATGCACATTACTGGTAGATACCAACCTTAAAAGCGCATCAGCATCTTCAATCACATCTGCTATAACAGTCTCAAATATATCTTCATTAGGATTCTTTTCATCACCCAATATTAGAGCTGGTACAAACCCAAAGAAGTTGTCTAACCTTGATTTTACATCTTCATATATTTGACCACCATCATTTACAAATATTCTATCAGTAGCACCATCTATTACTCGATAGTACTTTTTATCTCGTTCTTGCTTTAAACGTTCTGGACTTATAGCTTCAAAAAACTTTTCGTCCTCTTTACGTATTTTTTTCTTATATGGCTCAAAGATTATAGCCTTTACATTATTTCCCTTGTTCTTATACCACATAATCTCGTTAGAAGTTACTACATGGGTTTCTAGCATACCTTCAGTATCTATATCAATAAACAATACAGCGTTAGGATCTATAAAGTAATGTTTCTTAACTACTTTCTTTAAATACTTTTTAATATCTAAGCCATCTGCTACCTCATTGATGTTAGTTCTAAGCAGATTTATTTGATTTTGTGGTAAATTGTAAGTTACATTACCACCTTTAGCTGTAAATATCTTATCCGTTGGTCTTAGTATAAACGAGAAAAGAGAACGGTTAGACTTTACTAGCTTTTCTCTTAACAATTTCTGAGCATAAGTTTCATAGTCATCTAATTTCCATAGATAATCTATAACACCCTTACCTGTTATGTGCATATTAACCTTTCTAGCCTTTCGTCTAGCCAGAGTTAACTTATCAGATACACCCTTCTCAATAAGGGTTATTACCTCGTCATTTGTTAAAATCATTTAAAATAAAGTGTAATTGCTTTCAAAATTAAACAATTTTTTTGTATAAAACAATAGATTTTAAGGTATTTATTTATTTTAAGTTAATTATATCGTATTTCTCGATGAGCTTCCTACAAATCGTCGTCGATGAGGTTTCAAATCAAAAAACACCCTCATAAACAAAGCATCCCTATAATCTGGCGACCTTCCAATATCACTCTTTATCTCTGCTTTAGACTTGCAATCTAACTTTGTGCCATCCCTTTTGTGTGGTGCTGACTGTATTTGCGCCAATTCAGCTCTTATAGCGTCTTTTTGTTTGCTTGTCAACTCACATTCTATCCATAGACCACCCTCATTTATCTTTTCAGCCAACAAATACAAGCATTGCACTTGTAAATTCCTGTAATTCGGCACTTTATTGTCAACTTTTATCGGTCTTGCACCATTTACAAACCCTTTTATACCACCAATATCAACTACACCACCACCAACGCCATCGACATCGGCTACACACCTCGTTTTTGGTATTCTGTATTTATTCCTTAAATACATTATTGCATGAGCTATGTCCGTTGTCTTACTGAAGTCAAATTCCAACAATTCAATAACTTTCCAACCCTTCCATGCTATAATAACTGCTTTATCACTACCAAATCGAGCAACATCGGCTGTGATATACGCTTTCCCTTCCGTTACATGGTCGTTATCGAAAATACTATCTATCATTTCCTGCTCTGCCAACTGATACGGATTATCCTCGTAATCCCAATTACCTTTAAACAGCCTTTCGTATGTTGGCTTATGATCTAATGCCTTTGCCATTAAGCCATCAATATAATCCTGGTCGATAAACGGATTCTCTGTTACCATGCAATCTAAATACACCCTCTGCGTTCTTTTTCTTCCGTTCTCTAAAGGTATATTATTCTCTTTCTCTAACTCACCGTTTATGTGTTTATCGTAAAACTTAGTCTTTGCCCAATTCTGCTTAGGGTTACAAGTCATAAACAACTTCTTCTTCAAACCATACCTACTGTTCAAGTGCCTACCTATCCTAGTCCCTAATACAATAGCTGCCATTTCATTTACCTCACCAATCTCCTCTATCCAACCACCTGTGTATTCAGTAGAACCTAAATCCTCATACATCGGATCACTAGGCTTATATGTTACCTCAATAAAATCTATCCGACTACCATTAGTAAACGTAATATAATTTTTCTGTGCATTGAACTTATAATCTTTACCTTCTTCTATACCATATTCCTTACACACCTTCCTAAAGGTCATATACACAGAACCCAACAAATCACCTAACTGATTCCTCGCTATAAACCAATTCGTATCTGCATACGCCAACGCAGTAAAAGTCAACCAACACACACCAGTCCATGACTTTGCACCACCCGCTGCACCACCATACAAAAACTCTTCGTTCTTGTCATCGGTCAATATCTCTAAGGCTCGTCTTTGCTTTTCGTGTACTGCTGTTTCACCAACATTAAAATCACACTCGCTATTATTAGCAATACCCTCTACAATAAAACTAAAGTCTCTCTTCTTAAAAAGCTCTACCCTTAAATCTAAAGGTCGTATTCCCTTAGTGTACTCGTCTAGCTGTCTTTGGTTTATTTGCATCTAATCCAAATCTATTGTTTTCCCCTTATTATCCTCTATCTGCCCTGTCATTAAACTCAGCACTGCATTAAGTTGATCTGGTGTTGCTCTACTTATATCCAACGTCTTACTCTTCTGTCTGTTGTGAACCTCGTAATACCCCATCATCTTACTCAACATATCCAAACTCTTCATCTTATCCATCAATTTCACCTTTACAAACTCTTCCGTTACCTTCTTACCGTTTTCCATGTATGTCTTTTTCTTATGCACTATGTCAGCAATAGATCGTCGCACCTCACTCGGTAATTCCTTTAACTGCTTCGGTGTTAAGTCCAAATAATCAGTAGCATCTGCCTGAATCCAATCAATTAAGTTCTGTATAACATTCTCTTGCTTTATGCTTAATTCCTGACGTATCTCTTCCCTTCTGTGCTTAATATATACCTTACCAAACTCACTGTTCTTTATCCTAGAGAACGAAACCCTTGCATCTTTCGCTGATAGATGAGGTCTAAATTTACTTATAGCCTTACCACCACTAAAACCATTAGCAAAATACTCGTCTAATATTATTCTATGCTTTTCCTTAGTATCTTGTACCAACAACTCACTTCCGTTGTTGTGCTTTTTATCTTTACTCATAAATTAACTCTATATATTCATACGTTATACTGAAAATAATACCATCCAAAGTACAGCTAGTTACCCAATCCATACTAATCGCAGTTTCTTAATCCTAACATAAAATGATTCTGTGGTACTTGTGGCGGTCTTTCAAAACCACCATCACAATCAGTTGGTACATTTTGAACGAAGTAACTACTACTGCCATCTATAGAAACCTCTAACTCACACTTACACTCATTATTATCCTTACTACATGATACCACTAATAATACCACTAAACTAATCATTATTTTTTTCATAATCTTCTAAAAGTTTCCTTATATGTTTACTTACAACCATTCCTCTAGCCTTGCTATCCCTTACAGCCTTATACATCAAACTCGTGCTTAATCGGAATTTATATGTTTTGTCTAAATTCATGTTAACGTTTAAGCAAATATACTCATTTGTGGGTACAATTCAAAATGAAAGTTGAAAAATAGAAAAATTATTGTGTAGGGGTGAAGCCCCTCCCTTGTAAATCCCTTTGGTGGTTTAGGGTCTAATGTATTTTTTTTACTGTTTGTTTGGTGGTGGTCTTAGGATTGAATTGTTTTAGGATTGAATTGT
>TARA_R110002020_G_scaffold409783_1_pt1 | contig 16130 bp, 17 predicted proteins | sample TARA_R110002020 | Tara Oceans TARA_R110002020 (sample SAMEA4396489) | marine metagenome | biome: Westerlies Biome; feature: [MES] marine water layer (ENVO:01000295) within the mesopelagic zone...; material: water (ENVO:00002006), including particulate matter (ENVO:01000060) such... | reverse complement strand
TACTGTCCATGCCGGCACGGACGGCCTTTTTATTGAGAATAGATTTCAGAATCAGGTTTTCCACATCTTCACCAGCTCTCATAGCGGCAAGCAAGTCTGTTTCTTGATTTGAAAAAAGGCAGTTTTTGATCCGACCATTAGCAGTAAGTCGGATTCGGTTGCAAGTTCCACAGAATGGATTGGTCACCGAAGATATAATTCCAAAATCACCTTTATATCCTTGAATCTTAAATTTTCTGGCTGTGAAATTGTCCTCATTTGGAAGAGCAGAAATCTTCTCAGCACCGAAGTGGGAACCTAATTGGCTTAGTACTTCCTTCTCCGAAACCATCTTTGACTTATCCCAGCGATTGCCATCAAAAGGCATAAATTCTATAAAGCGAACTGAGACGTTGAAGTCCTTCGTCAGCTTCACCAAATCCACCAACTCGTCATCATTGGTTCCTTTTACCAGCACAGTATTAATCTTCAGGTTAAATCCTTCATCATGCAACAGTCGGAAATTGTCCAGGGTCTTTTGAAAACCTGTTCTTCTCGTAATCTCAAAAAATCGATCTTCCCGTAAAGTGTCTAAACTGAAGTTTATGTTTTTGACACCCAACTTCTTGAAGTTATCCACATGCCTATCAATCAGCAATCCGTTAGTAGTCAAAGAAAGATCAACAGGAAGCTTTGAAAGGCCATCTAAAATCTCATTGATATCCTTTCGAAGTAGCGGTTCTCCGCCAGTTAGCCTAATCTTATCCACACCCATGCCGACGAATATTCTTGCGAACTCAAGAATTTCTTCTGCACTCATCAAGGAGGCTTTGGGACTGAGTGGAATGCCATCAGCGGGCATACAATATGTGCAGCGCAAATTACACTTCTCTATCAGGGAGATTCGCAAGTAATTGTGAGTTCTCCCAAAAGTATCTTTTAGCTCATTTATATTACTCGCTTGGCTCATGGTTGGCTCCTTTCAATATTCTAAATACATGCAGCAAATGCGGAAAAACCGCATCCATTGACTCCCTTGCTCCATTCGTAGATCCTGGCAAAGCCAAGACTATACTGTCACCAATAGTTCCTGCCACGGATCTTGAAAGCATGGCAAATGGCATGATTTTCTGTCCATAGCTACGAATTGCTTCTTCCACACCTGGAATTCTGCGTTCTAATATAGGCTCCAAGGCTTCCGGTGTGACGTCTCTTTGGGAAAGTCCAGTTCCACCCGTGAAAATAACCAATTGATTCTTCTCAGTTAGTTCAAAAGTCCGGGCTCGGATCAGCTCCAACTCATCAGGAATTACCTCATAAGAGGTCACATTCACACCATGCGTCTTCAACTTATCCACAATTACTTTTCCTGCTTTATCTTCCTTGACCCCCTTAGAAATGGAGTCAGAACAAACAACTACAGCAGCTTGGATTTCTTTAGGATCTTTTTCCTTGAAACTGGATTTTCCGCCTGTCTTCTGCACTAAACCTATTTCCCGAATTACAATTCCCTTGTCAATAGGCTTTAGCATATCGTACATCGTCAGCGCAATCACTGAAGCTCCATGCATGGCTTCCACTTCCACTCCGGTTTTATAAACTGTCTTCACGGTAATATAAATCCGTATTTCTAATCCATCAATCTCGTATTCCACTGCAGTATATTCCACAGGAAGTGGATGACAATCAGGAATGGTAATGTGGGTGTTTTTCACTGCGAAAAGTCCTGCCACCTTAGCCATTTCGAACACATTGCCTTTTGGTACACGGTTTTCCACCACAGCTGCAATGGTCTCAGCTGAACTGACATGTACAATCGCCTGAGCTTTTGCCGTGCGAAGTGTGGTGACTTTATGTGTGATATCTACCATTTGTTTACCTAATTATCTGCAAATATGCCCCTTGACGTACTTTCATTGTTTACTTTGCTGGAAGACCGAAGACCGGTGACCGAAGTTGTCTAAATGATAACTTTCACCGTACTGTAAGTCGCTTTAGTCTTTTTCTCTATGGAGTTGCAGATTTACCTGTTTTGTTCAACTATTTACCTTCCACTGATGATCGGCATTATCAAGTTTCTCCTTACCGAAGATTGGAACATGCTCTTTCACTTGATTCACGAGCCATTCTGTGGCTTCATAGACCTGCTTCCTTCTCGGTGAGGAAACGAAAACAAAAATGCAAATCTCTCCTACTTTCACTTCACCCAAACTATGATAAATGTGTAGGCAAGTCAAATTGAATTTCTCGAAAGCAGCTTCACGGATTTCATGCAGTTTTTCATTCGCCATCTCCTCATAAGTTGTGTATTCTATGGCTACGACTTTAGTATCACCAACTTCATCTGCACGAACCTGACCAAGGAAAATGTTATGTGCACCAATGCTATGCTTGCCTTGATGCTTCGCAATAGAATCAGCTATAAATTCAGGAGAAATCGCTCCTTCAAGAAATACTTTTTTCATCTTCTATTTGTATTAAGTCTTTTGCTCCACCGCGAATAAGCTTCAACTTCTTAAATCCTTTTTGGGAAAGTAACTCAGCCGCTTTTCTACTTCTTGCTCCAGATTTACAATAGATCCGAAATTCCTCAGTTTTATCCAAGCGATCCGCTTCTTTTTCTAATACTGAAAGCGGAATCTGAATTCCATTGTTCAACTTCACCTCGGGCATTTCTCCGAACTCCCGCACATCCAATACTATTGATTCTCCTAATAGGGCTTCCTCTGCAGAAATCATATCAAAGGAAATAGAAAGATCAGGCTTTTTCGCTTCGGCTACCTTACCAAATTCAAACACTTGCTGCAAATTGCTGAGCAAATCGTAAATCAGAATTTTGCCAGATAGCACTTCCCCGATTCCCAAAATAATCTTCATTGCTTCATTTGCCTGAAGCATTCCTATCAATCCGACGGTCGTTCCCAGCACTCCAGCTTCGGCGCAATTCGGAGCGGATAGATTTTCCTCTGGGAAAATATCTCTATAACTCGGCCCACCTTGGAAATTGAACACCGAAATCTGCCCTTGAAATTGATGGATTGAGCCATAGATGAAAGGCTTTCCACTGTCCTCACAGGTATCATTAATGACGTATCGAATAAAGAGATTGTCCGTAGCATCAATGATCAAATCGAAATGCTGGAAGATTTCAGAGGCATTCTTTTCTGTCAAAAACTCCTCGAAAACCAAAACTTCCACACCAGGATTTTTCTTAATTATAGTATCGGCAGCCTCTTTAACTTTGTAAAGCCCGATCTGATCAGCAGAATAAAGTACTTGCCGGTGAAGGTTCGACTCTTCGATTTTATCACCGTCAATAATTCCAATTTTTCCTATTCCAGCTGCTGCCAAATACGGTAAAACAGCACAGCCCAACCCACCAGCTCCCACCACCAAAACGCTACTTGACTTAAGCTTTTGCTGACCGGAAGTTCCAATTCCAGGAAGAATGATTTGTCGCTGATATCTTTCCATTTTATCCTCCTGCAAATGGTGGAAGTAGTGCTACTTCGTCTGTATCAGAAATATTCAGGTCTTGTTGCTTTGAGACAATTTTTCTATTGACAGCTACCTGAAAAGGGAATTGCGCAATGGCATATTTAGAGTCCAACAGATCAAGCAGATCAGCCAAACTCATGGATTTACTGTCCAAAGTTTCTGAATTGCTTCGCGCAGCTTCTGCGATATTTCCAAAATAGTTTACTGTAATCATAGCTTCAAGTTAATACAGATCATTCGCATTAATTACTAAACGGCAAGGTATTCAGGTTTTGGAAAATAAATTCGTCTTCCAAAATCCAATCTTCTTTCAATTGTTTTTTCACTCGTGCCAGATGCACCACTTCGCCAATCACAATAACGGCAGGTGCAGTCAGGCCTTGATTTTCGCTGATTTCTACGATATTTTGAATTGTTCCGACCACTTCTTTTTGCTCCGATTTGGTCCCGTCTTGGATGATGGCTATAGGTAAATCCTGTTTTCCAAAGGAAGCATAAATCGCTGTTATTTCCTTCAGCTTGCTCATACCCATAAGTACTACCACTGTTGCTGAGGATTGGGCTGCTAAGGTCAAATCATTTGAAAGCTCCCGATTGCTAGTGGTGCCGGTAATCACCCAGAAACTTTCGGCCACTCCACGCGCTGTTACAGGAATTCCCACCGAGGCAGGAACGGCCACGCTGGAAGAAATTCCTGGAATCACTTCTACTTCAATTCCATGTGCCAAAGCATAGTTTTCTTCCTCTTTTCCTCTTCCAAAAACAAATGGGTCTCCACCTTTTACCCGGACTACATGTCCAAATTCAGTTGCGTAATTCACGATGAGCTCATTGATCTCGTCCTGTGTATGGCTGTGATTACCTTTCCTTTTTCCCACAAAAACCAACAATGCCCGATTGGCATGTTGTAGAATTTCCTCATTAACCAGCGAATCATATAGCACCACATCTGCATGGCACAGCGCTTTCACGGCTTTTAACGTAAGTAGCTCTGGATCTCCAGGGCCAGCACCAATTAGCGTAAGTTTTGGGGATTTTCCGGTGATAGTTTTCATAGGTCGAGTTGATTAAGTGAGAGTAATTCAGCTTTGCTGTTTACATTCTTGACGAGTGACTTTTCATCAGTATTGATTATGATTTTATGATGCGAAATCAAATTCACCAGCGGACAGAGTTTCAATTTTTCTGCTGAAATAGCATCAGAAAATGTTTTTAAGGCCTTTTTTTTATAAACACCAATCAAAGGATAATCATTTTTGTCATCGCTAAGAAAGGTGATCAGTGCATCTTTTTGTTTTGATTCTGTGGTTAGTTTTGCGAGAAGGCTAGTTGTAATCTTCGGTACGTCACAGCTGAGAATTAGATTTTGCTCGGTATCTGTATGATTGAGAGCGGTAAAAATCCCTCCAACAGGGCCTTTGTCTGGATAGGTATCTTCGATCATCGGCAATCCCACCAACGTGTAATCCCCATTGCTGGTCACCAAGATGATATTGGGCGTGATCGGCATGATTGCTTCGATTATCCATCGTATAAAAGGTTTCCCTTTGTAGAGGACGAGTCCTTTTTCAGACTGCATTCGTGTGCTTTTTCCTCCACAGAGTACGTAAGCCGATATGTTTGCTGAATTTTTCATTCCTCTATTCTCTATAAATCCCTAATGTCTGTTTATCGGTAAGTAAAGTACAGACTCTCCAGCTTCAAGGATTTCTTTTTCTGCCGGGACAAGTACCAACGCATTTCCTAAAGCATAGGAAATCAACATGCTAGAGGCTTGTTTTGGATAAATATCCAATTCCCCATTTTTCTCTGTTCCAAGTATAAAAAGAGTCTTTCCAAACTTGTTATACGTGCGATGCTGGAGCACTCCAGACTGGAAGTTTAAGTCGTAATCAGGGTCGCCTGACATGATTTTCAGCGCCGAAAGAGCATAAATCAAAAAGCAAGTAAGTGAGGAAGCAGGATTCCCTGGTAAAGCAAAAACCAATGTTTTATCTGACTTGCCAAACCATAGTGGTTTTCCTGGTTTTTGGTTGATTTTATAGAAAATTTCCTGAACTCCATTTGCCTGCAAAGCCTCCTCGACAAAATCGTAATCGCCAACTGATATCCCTCCTGAGATGAGCAAAAGGTCACTCTCGAGCCCAGACTTAATGGCTCGTTTGGTCGCCTCCAGGTCATCAACCACTTTTAAAAGCTGCACTGAATCATATCCTCTTGATTTCAGTGCAGATTCCAGCATGATCGCATTGCTCTCGTAAATGGCTCCAGGCCTGAGAGGAGTTCCTGCCTCCTGAAGCTCGTTTCCCGTAACGATCAGCGTAATTTTGGGTTTGTTAGTGACTAAAACCTCTGTGATCCCAAAACTGGTCAAAAAACCAATGATGGATTCGGTGATTCTCGTCCCAGCTGGCAATACTTGTTCGCCAGCTTGAATTTGTTCGCCTACTTCTCTCACATTTGTGGATTTTTCAGGCATTATTTGAATGGCTATATTAGGTCCATTCACTACCACATGCTCTTGCATGATTACAGTATCCGCTTGGTCAGGCACACGGGCACCCGTGAAAATGCGCACGGCTTGATCTGCTAGAATCTCAAAATCGGTCGCATCTCCCGCCTTGCACTCACCGACTACTTGTAGCTCTTCTATCTCTCCTCTTCGAAAGGCATAGCCATCCATCGCAGACTGACGAAACGAAGGTAAACTGATCGGAGCTAAAATTTCTTCAGCCAAATAGCAGCCATAGGAATCCCTAAGGAGCCTTTTTACACTTGGCAGCTGGCTAGCGTGAGTTTTGATAAAATCTAAAGCTTCAGAAACTGAAATCATCTTGCTGTGGAATATTGGCTAAACTTATGAAAAATTACGTATAAATACTTACTTTTCTACGTATTTTATTCTCTCGGTAAGTGTTTTTATGATCTAAAGCACTTTCTACTATGAAGCTCTACCATTTTTGGAGCAAAAAAAAACGCTAATCAAAGCGTTTTTTAAAATCTCAATTTCTATTCTTACCAGCTTCCTCCAGCTCCACCGCCTCCGAAGCCGCCGCCTCCGAAACCACCGAAGCCGCCGCCTCCGCCGCCACCAAATCCTCCACCGCCGCCAAAGCCGCCGGAAGATCTACCGCCACCGCCAAGCATGTTAGCAAGCATAATTGTAGTCCAAAGGTCTACTCCTCCGCCTCTGCCTCCCATATGGTTATTATTGTCGTTTCTATTTTTCAACATTGGAAGAATTACAAAAATGAAAATGAGGAATAAAATCATAAAAATTGCTCCACCGCCATTTCCAGTCGACTCAATATCCTCAGCCTTATATTCTCCTGAGGCGAGTTTGAAAATCATATCTGTAGCCTCATTGAGACCTTCATAATAGGCTTCTCTCCGAAAATTGGGAAGGATCAAGTTTTCAACAATTCGCTTTGCCAATGCATCGGGAACAGCTCCTTCCATTCCGTATCCGGTAGCAATGAAGACCTTGCGATCGTCCATAGCAGCCAGAATCAAGATCCCATTGTCATTTTCTCCTCCGCCAATTCCCCAAGCTTGTCCTAGGCGAAAAGCGTAATCAGAAATGTCGTATTGCCCAACAGATCGCATCATCACGATGGCTATCTGCGTGGAAGTGCTATCATTGTAAGCGACTAATTTACTTTCCAACTGTCCGAGCTCCGAAGCAGCAAGTGTATTGGTGAAGTCAGTCACTAACCTCGGTGGGTTAGGTACAGGAGGGAAGTCCTGCGCCTGAAGTCCAAGTGTGAACAAAAGGTAAAGAAAGGTGATAGGTAGGATCTTATGATCCAAAAGAAATCTCATCAGGAAGTTCGTTTATGTCTGAATCCCCCTGATAGGGGAAATGCGCTCCAAGTTGCTCACCGGCCATGTGGATGCCGTCGATCAGACCTTGTGTAAATTGACCTTGCTTGAATAAGCCAGTCATGTGTTCTTTTATTTTTTCCCAGAAATCCTCCGGAACTACATCGTTGATGCCTTTGTCACCTAGAATGGCAAAGCGTTTATCGACAACAGCCAAGTAGAATAGTACGCCGTTTCGATCTTTAGTTTGGTGCATTTTGAGGGTGTCAAATACCTTCACCGCGCGATCGAGTACCTCGCCTTTGCATCGACTTTCTATATGAACTTGAATTTCTCCAGAGGTGGAAACTTCAGCAGATCGGATCGCATTCACTATCGCTTCCCGATCTGCTGTTGAGAATAATTTCTCAGCCATGATGAGTTGTATTAAAATTGAACGGAAGGTGCATTCTCGGCTCCTGCGGATGCCTCAAAGTAACCTTTCTGCTCAAACCCGTACCAACCTGCAAAGATGTTGTTCGGGAAGGTTCGAAGATTTGAATTGTAATCCTGAACGGACTGATTGAAATTACGTCTGGCGACAGCAATCCTATTTTCTGTGCCTTCCAGCTGAGCCTGAAGTTCTAAGAAATTTTGGTTTGCCTTTAATTCAGGATAGCGCTCCACACTTACGAGCAATCTTCCCAATGCGCCGGAAAGGTTGTCCTGTGCTCCTTGGAATTCAGCAAGTTTTTCAGGAGTAAGATTAGAAGCATCCACATTCATAGAAGTTGCTTTAGCTCTTGCTTCGATAACTGCTGTCAAGGTTTCCTGCTCGAAATCTGCATAGCCTTTTACCGTATTTACCAGGTTAGGAATCAGGTCAGAACGACGCTGATATTGAGTCTCTACCTCAGCCCATTGGCCGTTGATCACTTCCTCTGTTTGGACAAAAGTATTGTAGGTTCCTACGGCTTTGGTGTAAATGAAAATACCGAGCACCAAGAGGATACCAATAGGAATAAGAAACTTTTTCATATGTAAAGATTGAATTTTATAACTTGATTAGACACGTATTTTGGTAGAAGAAGTTTGGTTCTTCATCCATCCTTCACTCAAAATTACCGCTTTTATCTTAATCGCACCCAAAAGAAGACTAAATCTGCTTCCTCAAAACAAAGGTGTACGAGTGATCTTCGTATTTGGTGAGGTCATCACCCTCGTATCGGCGAATCTGCAGCTGGATTTCTTTGCCAGGCTCTGATCTCAGCAATTTGTTGATTTCGCTAAGCGCCCAGATGAATGTAGGAACTCTATTTATTTCCAAGATCTCATCAAAGGCCTGGACTCCTGCCCGATGAGCCGGAGAGCCCGGACGGATTTCATTGACATAGATTCTATTATCGTCATTGGGGATTTTTTTAAGAGACATGCCGCTCATGTCGTATTCAAAAGGCGCATAGAAATTTTCTGCTTTTTGTATCCACAAACGCTCTCGGGGGTAGTCAAAAATAAGTTTTGTTCTCCCAAGAACCTCTGCTCCCAAACTCCCAAGTCGTCCAGAATCCTTGATCACATAGCTAAATCGAGTTTCCTCAGGATAGGAAGTAAGAACGTCATCCAATTTGAAGTTCGCCAATTTCAGATGCTCCACCCTTCCTATGTATCCATACAAAAGACCTCCCAAACTTTGACCCAGCGCTGATTCTATAAAAAGTGGGGGCATTGTAATATTTTCCGAGGTTTCGCGGTTTAGGAGTAATCCATGGTTGGCGCCAGTATCTACCAATAGTCTAGGGCTTAAGACTGAGCCATCTTTTTGCTCCACTTCAGCATTTATATACGGTTTGTTGTCCAGAATTGTCAAGTCTAATTTCCTGTACATAAATGGTCTCCATTTGAATGCCTTAGGCTCATAGAAAACTATCTTCCCGTCGTCATAATTGATTTTAACAGGGTTGTATTTGAAAAACTCATAGCCAAGAATCCCATATATAGGAACACCTATCACGGATTCCAATTCTAAAAATTCCTGCTCCAGAACCAGCAAACTCTGGAAAATGCCTTCGACCGGGCCCAAATCGAAATGATTAATCGGTGAGACAGAAGCCATTAAATCATCGGTTCCATCTGCTCCGACCAACTTGATTCTTCGAGTATACTCTAGACCTAATGCATCACCTAGAATCTTGCTGAATAAAATATTGGAGCGTACCCCTGTATCTACCAGAAAATTTATGGGTGTATTTCCATTCACTGAAACCGGAATTATGATTAGGCTATTCGATGCGACAAATGGTAAGGTGACTTTACGCTTTTCCTCTTTCATAAAAAATCCAGGCACCTGAGCTAAACACAAAATTTGCGCTGCCAGAAAAAATGCCAAGAAAAGAGGTAAGCGTTTATGCATAGAATTATGAAACTTGGATGTTTCAAATAAGTTACTCCGAATTTTGAAATTTTGAAGGGTAGACAGCAAAATCTAGCGATTACTTCACTACTCCTTACGGAATTCTCTTATTTAGTTTTAATTAGATTGAAACCAAATTACCATGATTCAGCGACTAGGTTTGTCATAAAATGGATAATGACTGATCTTTAAATCAACTTATTTTAAACCCATGGCAGATAAAGCCCTTATCGAAAAGGCTAAAAAAATCTTTGAAAACTTCCTATTGAAGCAGGGAAGCAGGAAAACACCTGAAAGATTTTCAGTTATTGACGAATTATATTCTCTTCCAGAAGATGAGCATATGGATGTAGAAGGACTTTTTCTCAGCATGAGAAATAAGGGTTATACCATCAGTAGGGCTACGATATACAACACCTTGGACTTGCTAGTAGAAAGTGGGCTGGCCGTAAAGCATCAATTCAAAGATAAAGTAGCGCTCTATGAACAAGCACTCACCTACAAGCATCACGATCACCATGTATGCAATCAGTGTCGCAAAATCAGAGAGTTTTCAGACCCTAAAATCAATGAGATCAAGGAGATAATTGGCAAAGGCTTTCAATCAGGAATTACTAGTCATTCACTCGTCCTCTATGGGAATTGTGAAATAGAAAACTGCGAAAATCTTCAGGAGATCTAAGAGAATATCTTTCTGTAAATCGGCTTGCGATACAAAAACTGCAAATAAATAGCCGGATAAAGGAGGAAAGTCGCTATGCCAAAAGGCCCGGAGAATTCCACTTCATCTTTGATGATAGCGTGATCACCTACATTTAGGATTCGATGTTTGTGTCTCCACTTTTTTAGGAAAAATGGAAGTGCCACTCCGATATCCACAAAGAAGTATTCTTTGGCAGTAGTATCACTTTCGGTAATCTCGCTCGTCCAATCCTGCTTGAACAGCAAGAAGTTTAACTCCAAAGAAACGATGTCCCCAACTTCAGAACCATCAAATTGCTTCAACTTGACGGGTGGAAATGGAGGGCTGAGCTCTGTGAAGAGAGTTTCATCAAATCCGTTTTTGACAGATAAATAGTCCTGATTGACCTTAGTAGATATATTGATTTTCATGTCTATTTAGAAGCTAAGGACAAATAAGAGAAAGAGGATCAGCCAAATGCCGTCCATAAAATGCCAGTAAAAGGTAAACAAGCGAATCCGCATTTTTTCAAATGGGTTGGTAAGAAGGATTAACCTTTTCACGACATCTTTGTTGCTTTTGGCTAGTTGGACGTATAGAATAAGTGCGAAAATCATTGCTCCGACCAAGTGAAAAATATGAACTCCGCTGAGTACATACAGGAAACTTCCACTAGGGATCCCTGTAAATTCTATGCCTTTTTCTTTCAACTCAAACCAACCGATAACTTGCAGAATCGTAAAGGAGGATCCTAATAATACCGTATTCCTAAGGGTGCTGAGTAACTTTTCAGTGTTTTCTTCCTGATAAGCGATACGTATAGTTGTAGCCGAAAACCCACTCACTACTAATAAAAAAGTAGAAACAACAAAGGCTGCCGGCACTGTTTGGTTCATTCCAGAGAGGAGATTTCGGGAAGAGACCAGAAATGCAAAAGTCAGAAACATAAATATGAGTCCACTACCTAGCATGCCCAGATAGAGCATGGTCTCAAAGGGATGAAGTCGTTCAATCCGCTGGAAAAGAGTAAGCTGATCATTTTGCTGAGTCATTATTCAGAAAACAGTCAACTGAGGTGAAGGTTCAGGAAATTGTAAATTGAAGGATTTTTTTTCCACGAAGGAGGAGGAGTTTACGCAAAGAGCGCAATCATTATTCTATTGAAATTATTTCAACTCAAAATCAAACACGAAAAACTCCAGTTCTTCTGTGTCATTATTTCTCATCCAGAATTTCCCTTCTCGTATAAAATATCTCCCAAGAGCAATAGGGAAATCAGAAAAATCTACTTCATGAATCAATTTAAAGTCTTCTGAAAAAATAAGTAGGAATTGATCAGAAACAGTACCCCTAGCTTGGTTTTCCCTTTTCTTACTTGCCACTCGATAGTACCTATTGTTTTTGACATCATAAACCAAGGGTTGGTAATTGACTTCTAAATTTTTTTGTGCTAGAATCTTAGCTGCATCTTCTATTTCCCCTGATTTAGAATAGTTTCCAGACTTTCGCTTTTCTATCAGCTTAGGATTATTGTCATGGAATTCCCAATTCCCATCTGTTGGATCTAGACTGTAGATATCAATTCCCTCATCGTGGAATAGCAAAAATTTATTGTTGAAGTATTTGACTTCTTTTATACCTGAAATCGATAGTCCCCCGAAATTAATTCTTAGACTTTCAGTGTAGGCCATGCTATCAGCTCTTACTTCGTGATAAATAGAATCCTTTCTGTCTATCCATGCAAGGTATCGTTCTTGATTGTTAGCTGAAGTTATCCCAAAAAAGTATCGTTGATCTGAGGATATATTCGCATATCTAAAAAAATGCTTTTCTCTATCGATTTCAAATAAACTATCCACTATCGGTGCTGAAGTAAGTAAATCACCCTTTTCACCTAAATGAAGTAAGCTTTTTCCTGTTAATACTAAGAAAGTGCCGTCAGGATTGATAGCGTAATCGAACGTTGAGCCAATTCCTTTTGGACCTTCCTTGTTTAGTGGAATTGTCCCAGCATATTTATTTTCTACCAAATCCACCTTGTCGAATGTAGTATTATAGTCATCGAAATAATATAGGTAGCGCTCGTCTGGTGACAGCTTTGCTTTGGGCAATCCATGTCCTAAAAAAAACAAATGTTCCCCTGGATCAATGCTCACGGTGTCTATACTAAAAGAAAATGCAAACTCTTTTAACTGAGCACTTTTCTGGCTTTTGCCAGCACAGCCAACAATTGAAAGAATGATGAAAAGAGGTAAGTATTTTGTCATTCGTTAAATAGGAGATTCAGGTTTTTACTTTACTTCTGAGGTTTCGCTAATTGGTCTTTGATTTAGCCTCGGTTCGTGTCACACGAACATCAGCGAAGAGGAGAAGCTTTAGTCATTTTCGAAGCTTGGCTTTAGTCGGATGAAAGCCAGCTCATCTGCTTTTTTCAAGTAGGAATAGATCGATCCCTTATGCACAAAGGTCTTGCCTTCGAAGTATTTACCGATTATAGGAATGCTGTTTTGAAGCCTTTGCTCGTGAATTTGATCAAGTTTTTCATCAAAAACAGTCAGTACAAATACATACTTTGGCTTAGTAGGATTGCTTTTGTCCAACTCACGGCTATATCGGTAGAATAAGTGCGCTTGGTGATCTTTGACCAGGGGACCAAATACGACCTCATCATTTTTACGCTTGACCCAGTACATATATAATGGCTGATCCTTAATGTCTTTGCGGTATTTCCCCGATTTCTTGTCAGAGGTAATCCGACTATGAAATTCCCTGTGAATCACCGAATCACTCTCCGCATCGTAGTACCAGAGCTCGTTACTCGCAGATGTGGAAAGTATGATATCCGGCCCATTCAACAGCAAGAATTTTAATTCCGGAGAGCTATTTCTCTTGCCAATATCATAATCCACTGTGACTGTATATTCCTTCAATTCATCCCAAAAGTCAATGGGAATTAATTTTAAGGACTTATCCTTGAGGTTCACTTTCGCAATTCCCAGCACACTTCCTCCAATTTTGAAATTCCCATAAAAGCTCGCCAAAAACGACCCGTCTGGAGAGATTTCTCCCAATCCGTCGATTTCCGTATCAAAAGGCAAGCGATCTCCAGAAAGCTCTCTGTTGATCAGTTCATAGGAATCTGTCTTCTTGCCCGCCGAATTCACTTTATGAATCACATGGTATTCTTTGAAAAACGTGTCTCCCAAAAGTGTCTTTTTAATCCCGAATGGAAAATATTGCTTTACGCTGTTAGGTCCATTGATCTTATAATTGATTATGCTGTCTAGCTTATGGTTTTCCAGATCAATGACTTCCACACGTCCAGATTCTGGAGTCAAATTGTAAAGCCTGCCTTCATTCAGCGAATAATCAGACATATTCAGTTCCATATCCAGGTAAATCTTCTCCTCGCCTGCGTCTATGAAAACTGTGTCTAGGACATAATTAAAATCTGGAAAAACATTGGCTACAGGAAGCTGCACTTCTACAGGTTGCTGACCGCAGGAGGCAAGAAGAAAAAGACCTATAAGGTAGCATAGCTTCATGTGCTAAAAAGTAAGGTCAAAATTCCAAAACACCAACTTATCCGATATTTTCATCCGATTGTGACGATTTATTCCTTATCAAAAATCGATTTTAACCTCACAAATCCCATTTCGTCATTGATATTGATAAAGTTATAAAGCATCCCGTCCTTAAAGAATGGTTTTCTGAAATTATAAAACTCTTCAAGTTCTTGCTCTTTGAGCATCTTAAAATCAGCATCAAAAAAGGTGACTACCTGCTTGAAAACAACAGAATCCGCAATCATGCGGTCTTTGTCTGTACTCAGTCTCCAGAAAATATTTTGCTCAGGTAATTTCAAAAATTCATCAAAAGAAACTTGTTCGTTTTTTGCTTTCTCAGCATCCGCCCATTCTTTATTTGAGTGTACCTCATTAGAGTAATTTGCTTTTTTTTCGTTGGCTGTAAGGCTTGCGCTAAAACTGAAGTGATCAAGGCTGTCCATGTTGACATCATAAGTATACACTTCGTTGTACGCCGAAGATGAGATGACCAGATTATGATCAATGAAACTCAAGTATGAATATTCGCCAATACTAATACCCGGGGCATTGCCTTCTTGATGCATGATTTCAAATTGCTTTAGTTCTTCAAATAAGTCCATTGAAACATATTTATTCAAGCCTGAAGCTAAATCAATCACAACAATTCCTGCTGCTGGAGTTTTGTAATCAAAGTTGACTAAAGTGCTCGCGAGTAATTTGCCGTCATCAGAAAGTACGCTGGTCCAGCCAATTTTCTCTTCCTCTTTTTGATCATTATTTTGAATTTTGATTTGATCAAATTCAATGGTATTGACCAGTTTCCCTTGCTCAGAGACGATGTGGATTTTATACTGCCCAAACAAAGCGATGTTACCATTTTCCAATACCTGAATTTTTCCATAATAAGGGAGCCCAATTCCATCAGGACCTTCTTTTTCCAATTGGACTGTCTTCTTTAATTTGAGATTGTCCAAGTCCACAATCTCCAGTAGATAGGTTTCGGGATTTAGATTATAGAGTAGTTTTCGATCTTCGGAAACATCCGACAAACTCAACCCCCAGTTGAGGAAAAAAAAGTGATCTCCTGCATCTATCATCACCGTGTCTACTGCGTAGCTGAAATCAAAGGCTGCATCTTCCCTACTATCGGACTTCTTCTCAGAAGAACAGCTGGCGAAAGCCAAGGCTAACACTAAACAACTGTAGTTTTTCATTAGTCAAAAGTTGGTTGAAGTCTTATAAAAGCCATTTCGTCCTCGATGTTGATGAATTGATAGTAATCTCCGTCCTTGATAAATGGCATACCTGTCATCTCCCAATCTTCCAACTGGAATTCACCTAGCTGATTGAGATCCATGTCAAAGAATGTAAAGAAATAATTCTTCACCACTGTCTCCTCTTTCATGTGGTCAAATTCAGCAGAAATCCTCCAAATCATGTCTCGTTTTGGATCATGCATTAAACTGAAAAAGCTGACCTCTTTACTTCTTTCCTTCATCGCCTCCTGCATGGCCTGTCTCGAATCAACTTTTCTGGGATAATTCCCCTTTTTACTATTTGAAATCAAGTTAGACTCATAGGATTTTACAGTTATTTCCAATGTTGACTTATCGAGTACCCAGAGCTCATTGATAGCTGATGGTAGGATAACGATCCTGTCTTCTAGTTCCAGAAGCTCGACGGACTCGCCGAATTTTCCAGCCATTTTGGTTTCATCATTCATCTCAATTTCTATTGCAAATTGCTCTAGCTTCTCCAGCTGTGGAATCGGAATCACATTCACTTCTGAGCTTACCAAATCAATTTTAACTAAGCCTTCGTTATCGAAAGGTTTCTCATCAAGACCATACCAGCAATAAAATATCGCACCATCAGCGCAAAGGAGACCTCTAGATTTGAGTGTTTCATTTGGAGCCAGAGCTTCCGCATCCAAATCTTCTCTTTTAAAAGAATAATAGGTCGCTGTGTTAGTAGGTAAGTCTAGTTTAATTACCCTGTTTTGTGCAGCAAACATAAACTCATCCTTTGATAGAGCTTTGTAGTCACCGAAATAGGGAGTTGTCCCAATCCCATTCGGACCTTCCTGTTCCAATGGAACAACTTCAGAAAGCTTCAACTCATCCAGATCAACGATCTCCATTTCGATTGTTTTCGCATTGAAATTGAGCAAATACTTGCCATCTGGACTAAGGTCTGATGAAGCGAGGTTTTG
>TARA_R110002020_G_scaffold202898_1_pt1 | contig 16146 bp, 17 predicted proteins | sample TARA_R110002020 | Tara Oceans TARA_R110002020 (sample SAMEA4396489) | marine metagenome | biome: Westerlies Biome; feature: [MES] marine water layer (ENVO:01000295) within the mesopelagic zone...; material: water (ENVO:00002006), including particulate matter (ENVO:01000060) such... | reverse complement strand
TCTTTGGGACTATATGTCAGGGGAATTCTATTTTTGTCTACAAGTTCTCCATTATCATTGTACTTTCCAACATAAAGATCATTAAAAAGATTACCAAATCCAACCACAAGTTTTCTTAGTGATTCATTACTAAAATATTTAAACATTAAAACTCACCCTCCGAAAATGGATCTTTGTCACTAAAATCAATTAAATTATTTTCCTGCACTTCTAGATTTAACTCTTCATTGTCTCCCTGCAATTCATCGGAAACTGTATTAATTTGATTAAAGAAATCAGCATCCTTCTGCGGATCCACATCAACAAAAAGAGTGTATCTTTCTGCATTACTAGAGTTTCCTTTAATAACTTGTTTAGTAATTTCAATGCCCCCCGTACTAAACTCGAACGTACCGTTAATGTTGCCGATAGTCAATTCTAATGTTTCTGGATTCCAATTAATTACTTCAGCCGTAGCAGTGGCATCTCCAAAGATTGCATTATCACCCATTACATTCTTTACTTGATAAACAAGTTCACCTTCGTAGAAATCTGCGACAGTACCATCAGTTTCTGTCCACTCATCAAGAGTTATAACTTGTGCTCTTTCTCTTCTTGCGGATTCGAAGCATTCATCAACATCACATATACCCGTTGAGAAATCTTCGTTATTGTAAGCAAATGTTTCCGTGAAAATAACAAATGAATATAAAGCACCCAATTGGTATAATGGATCTTCGTGCTCAACAAACGTAATCTCAAATAATGTTCCAGATAATGGATAATAAATCAAATCGCCTTCGCGGGGACGATCAATATCACTATTCCGTTTTGTAACTTCTTGCATGAATGTTCTTCTTGCAATCCTGAAAGATGCACGATCCTTAACATCAATACCAAACTTTCCAATGATATCACCTTCTCCACCAAATGCCTGTGCATCTTCATGATATACATCAATAAGATATGCCGTATTAAAAGACGCGGTTGCATCTTCACCAAGAATTTTGTCTTGATTGTTTAGAGTTCGTGGGATGTAATATACATCCCTACCCATAGCTCTTATTGTTTCAACATTAAGATCTTCAAGTAATTTCTGCTCTCGTTGAGCATCTCGAATGTATGGATTTCTTGGCATATTATCCCGTTATAAAGTTGATTGGTAGTTCGTATTCGGATTGCATCTTCTGTTCTAATTGGGCAACTTCAGCAAGAGCTTCCTGATATAATTGACCTCCACGAAGAGTAACACCACCAGGCAGTTGAACTCCATCAAACTTGGAAAGATTTGAGCCCCATTGTTTCTTTATTAATGACGTAACATATTCTTTCAGATAACGATCATTGAATATTTTCGGAAAATCAGAAGGATCTAGTGTAGCAAACGCTTCAATAACAACCCATTGACCAGCACTAATCTCACTTGCTAATTTGGTATCCATTATAAGTCTATCAGTTACTTTACTAAAGTGTATAATGTGTTCTGGATTAAAGAACTGCTCAACAAGATTGATATATCTCATTGTGCTATCAAATCCAGCCAGACCAAGAGAACTATTGTAACCAAGTCCTCGGTTCACACCGAAATAATCGGTCAATGCTAATTGATATCTAATATCAAACATATTTTGATTTGCTAATGTACCGAATTTATAAACTCTGCTAATTGACAATATATCCGAACCATTGGGACTATTTGATCCTGTATATCCCATAGCAAGTCCTATATTTCTAGTATCGATATATTGGTTTTTGATATCATCTTCTTGCATTCTATATGCAAAAATGCATCGCTCTACACCATCAAAGTGTCTTTCTGCGAAATAATCTAATGCATCATCTAAGCGTTCTTCTGCTTGTGCATAATCAACATTAATATCAATTACAGGTGAACCCAATCGACGAAACGCATAATCTATTAAAGTTTCTCTAGAATTTGGTCTTGTAGTCATTTTACACCTCTTAGATATTTATGGAAAAGAGATGTGCAAATGTCAACTTTCTGCATTTTCTTCTGGTGGATCATGGGAAGATACTGTAATATTAGAAAGATTATCTATATCATATTTCTCTAACATAATTTTCCTGACATCTGAATGTGAAGCAATTTTATAATTGCTAAATCCCGGCATTTTTAGTGGACAATTTAATTTGGGGTAATCCAACTTAGAATATTCTTCTCCATCTGCTAATAACCATGTTCTTTTCTTATCACCACAACCACATTTTCCACAATAGAATTTTCCTTCGGAAACATTACTGGAACGTAAAAATGGACATTTTTTTACCGTTCCTCCTTGTGCAATATCACCAAAACAACTTAAAACTCTAAGTTTTTTTGTTGATTCATCTATTTTTTTATTTGTGATTCCTCTTGAAATCAAAGACGTAGCAAATGACTGTATTTTACTCAATCCACTATTCATCATACTTTTTATTTCCTTTTCACGAGAACCAGAGCAAGAATTTTTATCAAGACTATATTTAAATTTTCTACCACAATTACATTTTTTACATTTACGATTCATTATTATTATACTATATCAGAGTCCCCAATTTGAACTATGCCCTCGAACGTCGAGCCCAAAGATACAAATAATCGTTTTTTAGTTTGACCAGTAGTTGATGGTGCATTCAGTGTATATCCACCAGCGACAACTGGATCTAGATAGTATGCTTGTCCTGCGGTTAGTCCGGTAAATCCTGCATAGAAACCATGACTAACAATTTTAACTGAGTTTCCTTGTATGGAATCGACTATACCAATAGTTTCATTCTTGTGATATGGGTCAGTAGTAACTCCTGTTGCTGCTGCGAAAGAAGCTGTAATTCCACCAGTTGAATCAAGACAAACAAACTTTCCCGTTAGTCCGGCTGTTGCCGCAGTTGCTGTATACGTATAGGCGATACTTCCATCACTTGTAACACATACATCACTATGTGTTCCCTGAAATGTTACTCCGTGTGGAATTGTATCGGCAATTCCTACGGTAACAAATCCAGACGTAACGCCAGCTGATGTAGTTCCGAGTGCAGCACTTATCCCCTGTGCTAACGAACCAGTAGTATCCAAATCATATAAAAACAGCTTATTTAATTTGGATATAATTTCATCATTTTCTTTGGTATACCAATCAAAAAATGATGTGTTGGAATCTAAATTCGGAATCTGATATTCGTTGTCTTCTACGCCCATTGGTTTTCCTTATACTCTAGTTATATATTTAATCGTAATTCTTTTACTCGTAGCGGAACTTAAATTAAAATCCGATTTTCCTATATGAACTACTGTGCCCGTGAGTGGTTTTGCGTCAGGAACGGCTTTATTTGTTGTTGTCTGCTCCCATTCATTAAAACCAATTCCACTTCCAATCCAACATTTAGTTGACGTTACAAAAGCGCCCGGTTTGGAAGTTGATAATGCAATGAACATTGCACCAGATATAGGGATTGGATTTTCTATGGACTGAACAACACCAATAAATTCACCAACAACCGAATCTCCGATTACAGTTGGATTACTGCCATAAATATAATCCCCCACAGCAATTCTATCCGTGTGACCACCTACTGGAGTAAAATCTGCACACATAAGATTGTCTAAAAATTCTACTCTATTTGGTGGAAGATCTAACCCAAGTTCTCTTGAATTTGATGAATTTTGTGCATCAACTACAAGCGAATATGCATCAAATATCGTAGGAGATGAAACCTTTGTTGACGCAGCCTGATCCAATGCAGTGGTAATATCGGTTTCTTTTATCTCTACACTAATCATAAATGCATTTACAGGAATTATAGGTCCATATAAGTTTTCTTCTTTGAGAAGTCCACCATAAGGAGTTAAGAGATATTTAATTGAATTTGTAAATCCAGAGTTGTTATTTGTATTTTCAACGTTAAATTCTACTACTGTATTTCCACTACCAACCATTCGTTCATTTGTTGATAAATTAGTAGAAATTTTTACCCCCCTAATTAACCATGTATTATCATTAATTTTTTTGGTAATAAATTCAACAGTAGGAGAAACATCATTTCCTTTTGCAGTAATTGCTGGTGCTGATGATCCACTATAAGTAAAATCGCTTTCCGATAGTTGCCCAGCAACAGGATCAAGCCAAACCATTTCAACTGAACCTGCTTTAACTGCCCATTCCTGTACTCGTTTATTATACCACCCCAGAGGCGATGAATTTGAAAATGGTGAATTTTCTATTTGTTCATCTAATGGAACTGGTGTTATTGTGGATGGTAATGCGCCCGCTGAATTTCCAGAATCAAATCTTACCTGCGTATCATTTCCATTGAGTTTGAGTGATTGTTGGAATAAAAATGCTTCATATCTTTCTATATTTTCAGATGCGAACAAAACAGAACCACTAGAAACTTCTGATGATGTAGTTTGGTTATAACTATTATTTACCGCATAGAAATTTGCTGCTCCAGTTTGTCCAAATGAAACTCCCCCACAAACAGCTTGCTTAAAATCAATTAAAGTTACACCATCGTCAACATACTGACCCTCATCGGCACCAAAAAAACCAATTCCGTCACGAACTTCCAATGACATCCAAGAGCTGTCGGTAAATCTATTATCAGTTTGTGCAAGTGCAATCCATTTGTATCCATCATCCTGTTCAATTACTCCTGATGGTAAATCAGTAACACTTGCATATCCATTGCTTGGTCTATAGACTGATGCTGTTTTTTCATCTGTTTTGTTATATAAATCATTTCCTACACATAAAAATAATACACCATTGCCAATCTTGTCATCAAAGACATAGCAATTTTGTGTTTGTGGTAGGCTGGTTGGATTATAAAAATCGTATGATTCAGATTTAGTCCAATTTACCCGAGGAAAGCAGAGACGATAATTATCTCTAATAACTCGTTGCATAAAATTATTAGTCATCCATAATTCATTTAATGATTCAAGTGTATTGTCAACATTATCAGTTATGGTATTTCCATGAAGTCCAACATATACATTATCTGAATAAATTGCACGCTTCATTTCACGAACAGCATTTTGATATTTATTCGTTCCTGTGTTAAGAATTTTTCTAGTTGCGGCCATTAACTATATCCTCCTGCGGGACAGCTATAATTTGTAACTCTTCCATCGTTTGGTGACGTACTACCAGAGGCAGCCGACAAAAATCCAAAGTCATAGATATTTATCAAACCAAAAGATGAACCCGATATAGAAACTGCTGTTGACCAATCTGGGAAAGCAAATGTTAACATGTTTGCAGTATTTCCAGTTGCACCACCAGAAATCCCTCCATGCGCTGTAGAACCACAACATCCTGCTGAAGCCGCAATGTCATTCGTATCTCCCAATGCGTATGGGAAATAATTTCCTATTATGCTAATTTCTTCACCAGTACCTGTACCATCGTATGCGCCGTCGCCATATGTCAATTCTTCCCATGCTGTGAATTGGGGAATATCTCCAGAAAATCCTCCGCTTTCTCCACCACCTAAGAATGCCACTGATGGGTTGAATGATGTCATTTCTTGTGTTATATTAACACCCATTCCAACGGGATGTATAAATTCTCTATAATAATCTGAATAATAGCTCTCTATTGTTGCAACAGGAAATGTGACATGGAGATCATATGTTAGGGGATCGTCTATATTTTGTGTTATTTGTGTTGATGTAGCTGATAGCAACGTATTGAAAAAATACGCTATTGATTGTGGAGTCCCTTTTTTCTGATAAAATGTATCTCTTACTCCACTTAAAAAATTTCGTATAGAATTATCAGATACGAATGGACTTCCTACACCGGGAGCACCAGCTACTCCCTCTATTATGATATCGCTCAATTCAGTTGCATTTGGCAAATATGTGCTCAATAAATATCTAATCGTTTCGTCTGGTGATAATCTAGCATCATTTACATATTGGAATCGATCATCTAAAATATATTGACTTCCATTTGGAGAGTATAACCAATCATAATACTTCTGAAATATTTTTACCAATAAAGCATCTGATGAGTCATTTCTAGATTGTATCCATGAAGGTAGTTGATCTTTTACATTAATATATTCTGTTCCCAAAATTCTGGAACTCTCTTCTTCAGATCCTCCCACAAGTTGATCAGTATATTCTCTGTTGGTTTTATCAATATTATTTCCTATTCTAAATAAGAAATTATTAAGACCTTCCGCAATACCCGCTTTAGCTCCTGTTGGTCCTGTCGGTCCAGCAGTCGGCCCAGAAAGGTCGCCACCATCAAATCCCAGAGATGTGTAAGTTCCAAAAATACTCATGAAGCAACAGGATTCCCTAATAATTCGTGTTGTATTTTAATTTCTGTTAAGTTTGTTGCATATTCTGCGCTTATACCGTATAGATTTGTAATCTTACTACTATCCAGTGCAATTAATCCAGTGTTTGTATTCACAGTTCCAATTGTAGTTCCACTACCATCATTGGCTGTTATATCAACTACACCGCTACCACTTATAGTAGCCGTTTTATCTGTCGGTGTAGTGTCACTATACAAAACTGTAAATGTTGCTCCACTCACATCTGTTCCACTATAAGTTTTAATTGGATTTTTAAGATCAAAATTCCTATCTGTCATGGGTGATGTAATTTCTGCTCTAGCAGAAGACCAAGCACTTGATTCATTCTGATTGATTTTTTGATTAAATCCCCTAGAATACAATGAGGAAAATCTATCATAATCTGCGGAATCTGTTGAATTTAGATTTACTGTTATAGTTGCTTCTGTAGGATCTTTATATTGGAATGTGGTTCCAACCAATACCTGATCACTCAATTCACTTATTGTGTCAGTTACCTTTGAATTGGTTCCTGCAACTGTTCCTGTAATGTTATCATACAGTGAAAAATATGCTGTTCCTGTAGTTCTTTCTGCTGACTGATCCCTACCATATACTGACACATTTCTGCCAGGATATGCTGAATTGGTATTTATTTTACCTAAATCTAAAATTGCCTTTTGATAGTCGGAAACAGTAACCAGTCTACTAGCAGAGGCAAATTCTCTGGGAGCCATAAATTTAATCTCATTTACATTTGGTGAACTTGTTCCACCGCTTGCGATTATATTTGGGTTTTGGATACTAAGACCAACATATGAGGTAGTCCAACTGGTTGACCCATTTCCCCCAGCACCACTTGTGTTTACGTAGCTAATGAAAACAGATTCTTCTGTTCCTACACCTCTTCCGGTAAAAGTACCATCAACACCTTGTGGTGCTCCAAAATAAATTGTATATCCAGTATTTGAAGTTTCTAAGTAATACACTCTACTAGAAGAATTTAAACTTGAATTTACATTATCAACTCGTCCATATTGTCTTTTTACCCCATCGTTTTCTATGACATAAAGTCTTAGTGTTCGGATATCTACGTTTTTATTTGTAATTTCAATTTTTTGGTTTGCATAGTCAACTGCAACAGGTATGTCTACTACGGCACTTTTTCCTTGGTATACAGGAATACTTACAGGATTACCATCTGCCTGAATAGTTACTTGATTGAATACTTCATTTTCACCAGGCTCTACCACCTCTCCATCAGCACCACCCGTGTAATAATACACATATTGAATTCCATTTGACCCTACCGCTGAAAAGGTAGTTGTGTATGGTGTCAATACTTTTTGGGTTCCTGTAGTGCTTATTGAAAGATTCGTAGTAGCACTTTTCTTGTGGGAAATTGAGTAACCAAATGGTTTTACTAATGAAATTAAACTCTCTGGTCTTTGTGCAGACTGTATAAATGATTCGTTAATAAGCATGTTAGAATAAAAAGCATAATACATTGTATTGTATGCAAGCAAATCCAAAACAGTATTTGCAATGGAACCATCAAAGTCAATGCTCAAATCACTCTGATTTTGCATATAACTTTTAAGATTACTTTTAATCTCATCGAAATCTAAACTACCTAACTTTATAAATGCATTAGCCATTTGCGGGCCCTTCTATCGTTATTGTTACACCATCAGTTATAGATGATGTCTCTAAAGAATCAGTGTCTCCACCATATGCAACAACATCATATGTTACTTCAACTACGATGCCTGTACCATCAGCAATTTCATCATCATTTAAAACTAAAAGATCTTTAAAAATTACTCTCGGTTCATATTTATTTATTACTTCTCTAGCTGACTCTCGAATAAAAACAGTAGAATCAAAAGCAGATTGTTTCAATTCAAAAAATAGATTTTGTAAACCAACAGCGGCCTTAGATGACTCAAAAAATCTTTCTTTTGGTCTAGTAAGTAATAAATTTGTAACAGACTGTCGAATAGCACGAAGATCTTTTCTAACAGAAATATCACCAGTAAATTCATTTGGAATAAAATCTACGTCAAAATCTAAATATGTGAAATCCAAAGCCATCTTATCCTTCTTCTCCTAGTGGATCAATAATTGTATTATCTCTAATCAAAGTAAGAATCATTTTATACTGTTGCAATGAAGCGAACGTGTGTGTAATATTTGATATTAACCAACCACCTGAATACTTTTCTGCTAAAGAACTTCCATCACTCGGTAAGAAAATAAAATCACCTACCTTAATTTTCAAGTTGCCCGGAATAATACAAACAGCTTGCTCTGTTGTATATAGATTAACTAAGGCATTCCTATACAAAGGAGTCTTTTTAGGAGTATCCCAGAAAGTAGAATACGTTCTCATTACATTATAAAAACTATGGAAATTTTTTCCATGACATGGAGCACCACAATCACTCTCCAATCCCTCTGGGTTTAGTATGAAGTAACCATCCCAGTTCTCACCAGCACATAGTGAAACCGAATCTTTTGCCCATTGCATTTCTGCTTCTGATGGTTCTCTGAATAATGGTACAGCAGATGCGAATGTATTTCCCCCAGTGCATGGACAAGAACATAATGAATTCTCTGCACTACATCCACTGTTATCAACAGGTCCGTTTATGTTGACACAATCGTAGTATTCTATTTGAGAAGCTATACTCTTTTCGTTAGAATAACTTTCTTTTCTTTTTATATCAGCTCTGATATTTGGATAATCCGAACTAGGCATAATTAACATCTCCCATCATGGTCATTCTCGGCAGAGAATAAGAATAGAATTTTATCTTCACCAGAATCAACTCGTGGTACAGGTGAAGCATTTTCTGTAATGTCTGGACGATCCTCAATATCATCTCTTTCAACATTTTTATATTCAATAACTTCATTTCCGTCTTCATCTTCGGATACTTCTTGATATGACAAATCCAATGTTGTTCCACCAAAAATACTTGGTAGATTTTCTGATCCCAGTATTGAGTTTAACAGGCCAATAACACGCATAGAACTGGTTCCGGTTACACCACTTGGTCCAGTATATCCACCATCGGCATCGGGATTTCCTAATACGTCTTGTTGTGTTTTAATTTCGTTCAATGAACTTTCTCTGAAACTTGTCATATTAACAACAGTACCCATATATGCTGTTGGAATTGAAGTTGCATTGTCATTTATTCCTGCTGTCATTGCACCAATAGGCATTAACCCAAACCCAGCAGGGTAATTTGCTCCCTTGACATTAACACCTGCGCTTGTGAATGCTTTATTATTAGTCAATTCATTTGTATTATATGCAGTAAACATTCCTCGTTTACCACCCTCTACAGGAACCACAACCATTTCTTGATCTTGATTTATGTTATAATCTTGTCCAGTTTGGTTTTCAAGTGTCAACCCAAAGTTAAAGGTTATGCCGAAATCATCCCCTCCAGAATTTCCGGCAATAAATATTTGACGATCCCGCACAGATGGATTTACATTTTTTGCTATGAGATAATCATAATATGTTTGATTTGAATCATCATCCTCGCTTCCAGATAATCCGGGAACCAAGGCACTTGCACTAATCCCTCTTGGAATAAGCACATCTGGCCATGTTTCAACTTCAACAAACGAATATCTAAAGAAATTATCAATTCCCGTATTTCCAGATAAACCATAAGGAACAAACTCTGCCGAAACTCCAGTAGCACCTGCTGCGGTAAATCCAACCAGAAGTGCCATAAAATTGTCTGGTGCAGATGAATTACAACATACAGAATAGCGATACCTATTCCACTGCTCCTTTAGATCTCGTAAAACCGTATAAGCTAATTTTGCTCGTCTTACTGGTTCTCTGTAATTGTCAACTATGTAACGTATACCCATCTCACCAGTCTGATCGTTATATTCTAGTGGCAAATCTGTCATATCAAACATTGTTTGCCACATGTATGGTTGTGATCTAGCACTACCATAGCTATCCATTATTGTTGGAACGGGTTTATTTAAATATCGTTCATCAAAATAACCATAAACAGGATCAACCAAACTACTATAACTTGGGTTCGTTGCTGAGAAATTTAAACTTTCTCCAAGAAGAGGTCCAATAGTTTCGTTTTCTTCATCGTCATCATCTTCTTCTTCTTCAACAATAAACAAATCCGAGTAATTGTATACTACATCTTCTGATTTTAGATTGGTAGAAATACTCATAAAATCATGGTAATATGCGTTTTGTTTTGCTCCAATTATGCTGTTATTATATGCATCGTCTGAAGTATCATCCTCACTTGCTTCTACAGATATTCCATTATAAATTCCTCGCCAATTTGGTTCAATTAAAGTATATTTTGAACCAAATGCTCCGGACTCTTCAAGTTCCAGCACATCACCAGATTTAATTAATTTAAAGTCTTCAATTCTCTTATATACTGTCTCATCCATAGTAAATTTATATCGGTGTTGACCAACACCCTCTTGACCTCTAACTACATTTTTACCAAACAACCCAGAGCCTCCGCCGATTGGTAAAAAGTGCCACTGACCTCTATCGAGTGACTGATAAAAAACATATGATGGATTATTTTGTTCTGGAGTTCCCCTATCAGTTATATCACCAGTCTCTTCGTCTGTCTGGAAACCAACAGCAGGAATTGCATAGTTTAAAGAAGAAGCTATAAGTTTATTAATGCCTGGTGCAGATTTTTCTTTGCCCCATGGATACAATGATTGTTTTCGTTTAAACCAAGCACCATTATATGTCTCTACTATTTCTGGTTCAATTTGAGCTGTATTTGCAATTCCTGATTGACTAGATTCACTTTCTTCCTCGTCCACTACCGTTGGTGCCATTAATCCAGTTTTTTCACTGGACGTTAACTCTGCTATAAATTCACTAATTCTTCCAACATAATCTTTGTTTTCTATTAGTGGGAAATTTTGATAATTTAGGGAAGATCCCTCGTAAGAAGCAAATTCTAATCTATATGTTGCTGACTGAGATGAACCAAGTTTTGATATTCCGGGAGCTATATTTGAAATGACAGAAACATTGTAGACATAGAATTGAAGCTCGTTTACATAATGATCCCTACCTTCTTCGTCCATTGTAGAGAAAGTAAGCCGTATCATCGATCCTGCTTTTGCCAAAGAAGATACTGATGGTAAGTCATCCATAGTTTCCTGATTGTCAACATTAGCATCATTTAGAATAACGAATCCACTCAATCCCCCATTGAATATTCCTTCGGTTATAGACATTCCACCCAATACACTAGATGCTTGGAAATTATCCAATACATTAACATATTCAGTAGATCCTTTGGGTTTTATTGATATTTCATTAAATGTAACATCATTTATTGCTGCTCTAGTCATTAAATGCTCTCTTTAATTCTTCTGGGACACTACCAACTATAGATTTCTTCAGTGCTTTAATGTAGCGAAGATCTTCATTTTGTTGGTCTATCTCATCAGTTTCATTTTTTATTGTAACCATAGAAGATATTCTGTATGCACCGGGATATGTATCTGGTCCGGTTTGACCCCCTGCGGATAGAATGTATGCATCAATAACAGAACATCCAGTATTACCCAATGCAGAATTATACGTAGTTCCCACAACTTTGGAAATATTACCATTTGCCGATGATATATTTAAATTGTATGGATTTATTTCCGTTTCACGCGAACCTAACGTATAAACAAATTTATCCAAAGAAATATCATATTTGGTGATTCGTTTCATCGTAAACACGCCAGCAGCAAATGTATAGTTTGGATCTGATGTAAAGGCATCCGCGTTGTCTATTTGTATACCATCACTTTCAAACGTACCAAAGGTATTTCGTTTGAATATTTTTATTTTATTATCTTGTTTAAAGAATTCACTGTCTGATATTGCACCAACAGTTCCTATGGAATATTTCTTGACCCACACTTTCTTTAATGTAGGATCCCATTTTTCAACTAAACCATATGTACCAAAGCAATCCAACTCATTTGGATCTGTGCAACCCCCCGAAGTTAAGGGAATATCGGCATTTAAAACAACTAAATCCCCACGAGAAATTATTTGTGTTGGATTTTCCAACACATGAAAAGAATATCCAGAATACTCTGTTTCAATGAAGTGAGAAAAGTTTAGTTCGTTTCTTGGCCAATCATTTCTATTTCTAATGTTATTCAGCAACAAAATAGTATAAAACAAAGAATTGTCGTCATATAGTGTCTCTGATAACTGATCCGGACTTTCATCATCACCTATTCTCAATGTATCTGGATTATTTACATTTATGATGGGTCTAGAAAAAATATCACACATCTCGTATGGAGAGTTTTCGAAATTGTAATTGAAGTTATTAAAATATTTAAAGTACATTAACGCCCATTCAAATGTTATTATAGAATTCTGATCTACTTGTTATGTTGCCGTTATAATTAAATACATTTTCTAGTTCTACGAAGTTTAAAATCAAGTTATATGAAAATGGTCCACCAACTTCATTTACAAATGATTGGTTATCCAACCCATGCATAACTGTTGTTAATACACAAGGCTTTGGTGTACCTAACCACATATTCGTTACTGGTGAGTCCGGACCACCACTTCCATTTTCAGTAACAGCGTGCATTGTCCAAATAGCTGGTGGTCTCATTCGTGTACCTTGTGAAATTGGTCCCTCACCAGCAAAACCTCCAACAACAGGCATTGACAATCTTTCAAATGTATTTGCTATGTTATTTGATACAAAACTATTGGCATTATTTGCAGTGGACTTCAAATTCCAGCTAAAATTGTATTTTCTCTTAGATGAACCAAGATAGCCAGCCTCTGTTGTCAGCAGTTCCAATCTACCCAAGGTGGAGTTGATTTGTCCGAAGGCATCTTCTTGAAATCTAGATCCCTGTTCAGTAAGAACCTCTTCAATTTTGTTCAGCATTTCTCCAGTATCTTCAATCTTTGTCAATTCTGATGGTTTAAATTTATCAGATATAGTTGACAGTGCTTGTGCCATATTTTCCATCATTGGAGCATCTTCTGAATACCTGTGTGCAGTACCTCTATTGATTCTAACTCCGGGAAGAATTATCCTCGCAATAGGATCAGCTAATCTAGCTCTTTCTTGTGATGTCCGTGGAAAATTGTAACACTGGAATACCAGATAGTATGGTGCTTCTGCTGTATCAGTGCCCCATGAAAGTTCGATTGCCATTAGTTTCCTCCAAATTCCTTTATATATATTTAGACATGGCATATAAGACCAAATTTAAACCACAAAATTCCAAGAAATATGTTGGAAATCCAAACAACATAATTTGTCGTTCTTTGTGGGAAAGAAAAGTATGTAAATTTCTTGATGAGAATTCAAATGTTCTTAGATGGTCGAGTGAAGAATTTTCTCTCCCATATATGTCACCAGTGGATAATAGACCCCACAAATACTACCCAGACTTTCTTGCGGAAATAAAAGGAAAAGACGAAACAATTCGGACACACCTAATAGAAGTTAAGCCGTATAAACAAACAAAGCCCCCAGTTAAACCAAAAAGAAAAAATAAAACTTATGTGCTAAACGAGAAAACATATGCAGTAAATCATGCAAAATGGGAAGCAGCCAAACAAGTGTGTAATCAAAATGACTGGCAGTTTACTATTTTGACTGAAAACGAAATATTTAAGGAAAACAGATGACCGATTCAAATGTTGATAATTTGGTTGATGGTATTCCAAATTATGCTTCAGGATTTATGAGGCATAACAGATATAATGTCAATATGTACACTACAGTTGGTACATACACAAATGTGCCTGCATTTGCTGTAAGACTTCCCGGATGGGATGTCGGAACTGTTGCTGAAACAGGAGTTGCTGGAAATATTAAGATGTTCCCATTTCGTAAAAACTGGAATCAATCCCTCTTTGTTACTTTTTACATGGAAAAAGACAATCAAGGTTCGATATTCGATTTTATAAACCAATGGGTAAATAATGTTGCACAACCTCAAGGTATACAACCATATTATAATGAACGTATTGCTCCAAATACATTAGAAGTTGTTGTTGGTGACAATAATAAATTTACTACGTGGAGTTTTGGTGAAGTGTATCCAAGAGTACTTTATCCTGTAGAATTAAAGCCAGTTGAAGACTTTGCTCCATTCATTTTCAGTGTTCAGTTTGTTTACCGTTACTTTGATTTATACGCGAATGGAAATATGATTGGATAAAATAGTATGATTACATTGCCTGTATATGAAACAAAATTGCCTATAGAAAATAAAGCGTTAGAATTTACACCGTTGGTGGTTAAGGAAGAAAAAGCCATAGCTGCGGCAAAAGATACCGGAAAAAAAGAAGATTCGTATAGAACCTTCTTAAAAATTTTAGCGGACAAAATAAATTTTCCAGTTGTAAATTTATGTGAAACTGATTTAATTCATTTAATATTAGAAATGAGAAAACGATCTATTGGAGAAACAGTTAAGTTTTCTTTTAATTGTCCACAAACAAAAGAGCCCATTTCAATTGAAATTAACTGTGATGATATTAAATTGAAAGGATCAAATAAAACAGAACTTATAAAGGTTGGTGGTTATGCGATACATCTGCAAGTACCAAAGAAAAAATCACAATTGTGGTCTGCTATAAAATCAATACAAACACAATCAGAGAAAATAAGTTTTGATGATATGTCAGATGATCAAAAAGAAGACTTATTACATTCTTTGCCAATTATTATAAAAAATGAGATAGAACTGGCATGTGACAATTTATTACACTACGAATACACAATATCATATAGATCGGGCGAATCAGATAGAACATTGTCGCTAAGGAGCGCAGAGGATTTTTTTACGTTATTTTTTGCAATGTAAATTTGCCTAGTTTTTATTATCTGAATTTTCAATTGATGCATCTATACGGATATAGTTTGGAAGAGTTGGAGAATATGATTCCTTGGGAAAGAAAAATTTATTTGGGTATGTTAAATGCGTATATTTCAGAAGAAAATCTAAAAACGCAACAAAAAATGGCAAATGAAGGGTTGCTCTAATGGCAGAAGAAACACCAGAAAAAACACCATCACAAACTGAGGTAAACATTGAAGATATTGCCGCAGCTTTAGATGCATCGCCTACTATAAAGGCAAGCGAACTCATTTCTAATGAGCAACAGATTCCAAATAATATTTCTTCTGTGGATAAAGAACTTTTAACTGAACAAGAAGATATTAATCCCAGCCCAAAAACTGTTGATGCTGCTATAATAGAAACAAACACAACACATAGCGAGTTACAAAGAAAAATAAATCTTGCGCAAGCAGCGGGAATTGGTCAGTCCTCTTCAGAATATCCAGACGATGTTAAACAAAGAGGGCATGATTTAACAACATCAATTCCAGCCGGATTCCCTAATGAGATGGATACAGAAAAACTGCCCCCCAACATGGGAGGGGCAGTTCCTGCTCCGTCTAAAGGAATTGCATCCTTAAGAAGTACATCGGCTGATATAAAGAGCGGTGGAAACCGCTATGGTTTCTCTTGATCTACTCTTTTGCGAGCTTCTCAAAGTAATCCAAAGCATTCGTTTCCTCACCCACTTCTTGTGAGGGTGCGGAGCTTTCCTCCTGATCCATCTGAACGCTCTCTACGGTGTTCGTAGAGACATCAGTGAACCGGATGTCATCACCAACGACGGTGCTCAGACGCTCTTTGAGTTCGTCATATGACTTGAAGTTGGAAGGATCAGTAAACGGCATAAGGGGGTACTGATTCTTCCAGAGTTCTTCCAGTTTCGTGTCGTCCCCACTAAACAGTTCCGACAGCGAATCGAACTCAGACTTG
>TARA_R110002020_G_scaffold8652_16_pt1 | contig 16162 bp, 16 predicted proteins | sample TARA_R110002020 | Tara Oceans TARA_R110002020 (sample SAMEA4396489) | marine metagenome | biome: Westerlies Biome; feature: [MES] marine water layer (ENVO:01000295) within the mesopelagic zone...; material: water (ENVO:00002006), including particulate matter (ENVO:01000060) such... | reverse complement strand
CTCGGGCATTGAGGCACCCGCCGGCAGCGCAGTGAGCGTCGGGGCGCGCGAGGCCGGCAAAGTCGGCCAGGTGGTCGATGGCAGCGCGGTGGCCATTCTTCGCCTCGACCGCATCACCGATGCGTCCGCGGCAACCATTGATGGCAAGCCGGTCTATCTGTCCCTACCGGTCTGGGCCACCTATGCTTTTGGCGATGTCGTCGCCGAAGACTAGGCGCTCTTCACGTCGCCGTGTTCAGCGAATCGAGCTGAGCTGCTAAGCTTGCCGGCAACAGTTTGCTAACCAGTCGGGGCACCATGGCACGGACAAGTTCGCGGGCCTGGCAACGAATGTTGTCAGGGCGCCGTCTCGATCTTCTTGATCCGTCGCCGATGGATGTCGAACTTTCCGACATTGCCCATGGCCTGGCCCGCGTCGCACGCTGGAATGGCCAGACCTATGGCGATTACCCGTTTTCGGTGGCCCAGCATTCGGTGCTGGTGCTCGAGCTGTTCCGCGCCGCCAATGCTGCGGCAACCCCGACGGTCCTGCTTCAGGCCCTGCTGCATGACGCCCCCGAATATGTGATGGGCGACATTATCTCGCCGTTCAAGGCGGCCATGGGCGGCAATTACAAGGACGTGGAAAATCGCCTGCTATCGGCCATTTTCCTGCGGTTTTCGCTGCCGGCGGAGATGAGTGGACCGGTTGCCAAGCTGGTCAAGAAAGCCGACCGGGCAGCAGCCTATTTCGAGGCGATCCACCTGGCCGGCTTTGCCGAGGATGAGGCGCGCAAGTTCTTCGGCGCGCCCGAGCAACCGGCCTTTGAGGTAGAGGCATTCGACCGGTTGATCCGCCCCTGGCCCACCGGCGAGGCGCATGACCGGTTTGTCGCCGCCTTTTCCGCCATTTCCGTTTGATTGCAGCAACTTGGCACGGGGCGTCCGTTAACCCTAACCGGGGATGAACTTTGCGTGTGACAGTCCCTTATGGTTTTTATTCCGTTAACGCGAAAATGTCTTTCGCTCCATTCCGGGACAGAAACCATGGACCTGCCAGATCGCCACATGCTGCTTGGCATGACCCTGGGCGCCTTTTCCGCAATGGCACTGGCCACGATCGGACCAGGCATGGTGATCGAAAGCTTCGCGGACGGCGTGATCAATCCGGTTGTGGCGCCGGGCTTTGACACATCCAGGCTGGTCAAGTTCGAGGGGCGGCACTATCAGGTCGACGCCGAGCCCTGGATTTCGCAGGAGCCGGTGTCCAGCCAGGTGATCAAGAAGATCGAGGGCGGCAGGGTTTCCCTGGTGACCATTGCCAGCACGACCAGCGGCACCTATTCCAGCGACGCGCTTTATTCCAGCCATGTGCAATATCCCGGGATTGCGGTGACCGAAGTCGCCCCGGACGGCCAGCCGTTCTCGCGCTGGCATAACGGCCAGTGGTTCAGCTTTTCCAGCCGCGGCGGCAATTCATTCTTCAGCGTAAGGGCGGGCGACGTCCGGGTCAGCAAATGGGGCAGCACGACCTGTATCACCGGTCGCACGTTCCAGGTCTGCTGATCAGCCGAACAGCCAGCCGCTCTTGAACTTGTAGAAGACGTGCAGACCGATCTGGGTGACCTTGTTCATGCGGGGCGCCCAGCGGGGCCGGACATAGGTGGCGTGATAATGCGTCGCGTCGGCCACTTCGGTCAGGTAAAGCTGGCCGTCGGTAAAGCGCTTGGCGATATCCTCGGCCTGCGCCCAGGACTTGCCGTCATTGACCGATTCGGGAATGCCGTCACAGGCGAAGGAGAACTGGCAGGCATTGCGCTTGTTCTGGTTCTGAAACACCACACCACAAATAGTATCGGGATAGCGCCGGTCCTTGACGCGATTGAGCACGACCTGGGCCACCGCGACCTGGCCGCGATAGCTTTCGCCGCGGGCCTCGAAATAGATCGCCGTCGCCAGGCACCACAATTCCTTGTCGGAGACGGCGACCGCCTTGCCAGTGGCAAAGCCACCGGTGACGGGAGCGGTTTCGCGGGCATAGGCCAGCTGTTCCGAGGCGAGGGCCGGCAGCGGAACAGCCATGGAAGCCGGAGCGATGCCGGCAATGGCGTCGAGCGCCGCGGCGCCCGAGGCGTTGATGGCGGATGGATCAATGGCGGCAATGGACATGCGCGGGCCGATTTCGACGTCGCCGGTCGGGGCGATATCGGCAAACCGGCTTTGGCCCAGGGTGGGATCGTCCGGACCGGCACGCAGGGCAGCAAGGCGAATGCGGGCTTCCTCGAAGCCGCGCGAAAGCGCGACAACGTCGACCTGCGGGCGCAGGCGATCGGTTTTTTCCGCGCGATTGGGGCCGGTAAAGCCGGCCGCAGCAAACAGGCTATTGACCGAGCCGGTAATGACGGGGTCCGCTCCGGTATAGGACAGGCTGGCCAGGGCCAGTCGGGGCGCGCCGGGTGCAGCATCGGGCATGTCGGCAGCGGGAGCGAGGGCCATTCCTGTCAGGCCAGCATAACTGGCCGCGCCAAGCAGCGCGACAGCCAGGAACCTGGCGGCGGGACGCAGGCGACGAACCGCTCTGGCCGGGTGCAGACGCACCCCTGGCTGGTGGAATAAAACCATCTACGCAACTCAACACAACGCAACAAAACAACTGTCTGGCGGCAGAGACGCTAGAATGCCGACAGTGGTGATGATGACTTATTAGGGTTAGCAGGGCGTAAACGGTCTTCTTGGCGGCGCCGTGGCTATACCGTGGCGGGATATGAACTTGCCGTGATCGGGACGAACCGGGGCAGTTCAGGCGCCGCAGGCGGCGCGGACCTGGCTGACTTCGGGCAGGAAGGCATCGACGCGAAAGCGCGCGGAGAGCGAGCGCGAATTGACCGGCGTGACCCGCACGGTCAGATTGGTGGCGCCGGCGAGACCGTCGAGAAAGGCCGCGGCGTCGCGTGTATTGTCGAGCACGATGGCGGTGTTGTCGGCATTGACCGGCAGGGTGCGGCTGCGGGAAGCCTGCAGGTCATATTGCAGGGTAATGCCCGCATCGCGGCCCAAAGCCGACATGGTATTGCCGGCAAAGGCAAAGCTGACGCTGAGCACATCATCCTGGCAGATTACCACCATGGTGGCGGGCGCCCGTCCGCTTGGCCGGGCGGGGATCAGCTGTTCCGATTGCAGGGTGACGCTGAGGCCCGCCTGCTCGGATTGGGGCGTGCGAAACAGGCCGTCATAGCAGGTCAGACGCTCCACATCGCTGTCGATCAGCACGCATTGGGACAGCGCCGACTGCGCCAGGGCCGGTGGTACGGGAGCTGCAAGCAAAGGCAGCAGCGCGAGTGCCAGTGGTATTTTCACGGTGATTAAAGTCCCATCCCTTGCGTCGGCCGGTGCCGGTCTGATCCCCATCATATAGGGATTGTCCGGGCGTTTTTTAAGCGGTGGCCTGTGCCAAAGTCAGGCGCGCCACCGGCACACGATAGGGCGAACAGCTGACATAGTCGACGCCCAGACCGGAGAAGAATTTGAGCGAGGCCGGATCGCCGGCATGCTCGCCACAAATACCGATCTTGAGCCGGGGATTGGCCGCCCGGCCCCGCTCTATGGCAATGGCAATGAGTTCCCCCACCCCCTTTTCGTCGATAGTCACGAAAGGATCGCGCTCATAAATGCCCTTGCGCTGATAGGCGGCGAGAAAGGTGGGAGCGTCATCGCGGGAAATGCCGAAAGTGGTCTGGGTCAGGTCATTGGTGCCGAAGGAGAAGAAATCGACCATATTGGCAATGTCGCCGGCGCGCAGGCAGGCGCGCGGCAGCTCGATCATGGTGCCGAACAGCAACTTGACCCGATCGCTGCGCAACAGGCCGGAATTTTCGGCAATGGTATTCATGCGCTCGCGCACAAAGGCCACTTCGCTGGCGGTCGAGACAAAGGGCACCATGACCTCGACGGCCACGGGTTCGTCCTGGGTCTCGCTGGCGGCGCGCACGCCCGCCATGATGGCCTGCATCTGCATGGACAAAATTTCGGGATAGGTAATGGCCAGCCGGACGCCGCGATGGCCCAGCATGGGATTGACCTCGGCAATGCGATCAAGCCGCAGGCGCAGCGCCCGCACGGCCAGCCCCAGCGAGGCGGCCGTCTCCTCGATATCTTCTTCGGTGCGCGGCAGGAATTCATGCAGCGGCGGATCGAACAGGCGAACGGTGACCGGGCGCCCGCGCATGGCCGAGAACAGGGCCGAATAGTCGCCGGTCTGGTAGCCCACCAGGCCGTTGACGGCCTGGCTGCGGTCATCCTCGTCTTCGCTCAGGATCATGCGGCGCAGCGCCACCATGCGCTCGGTGGAAAAGAACATGTGCTCGCTGCGGGCCAGACCGATCCCCTCCGCCCCGAAACTGAGCGCAATCATGGCCGACTCAACGGTTTCGGCATTGGTGCGCACCGCGATCTGGCGCGTGGCGTCGGACCAGTCGAGCAGCCTGCCGATGGCGCCGCCGATATGGGGCTGGGCCAGCGGCAGGGTGCCGGCATAGACCGCACCGTCGCTGCCATCGATGGTGAGCAGGTCGCCGCTGCGGAATTCGCGCTCGCCGATCCAGCAGACCATGTCGCCGGCATCGACCGACAGCGTGCGCACCCCGGCGACACAGGGCTTGCCGGTGATGCGGGCGACCACGCCAGCATGGCTGGACATGCCGCCGCGGGCGGTGAGGATGCCGGTGGCCGCCTTCATGCCCTCGATATCGGCCGGGCCGGTTTCGTTGACCACCAGAATGCAGTGCTTGCCGCGGGCGCGCAGGCGGGCAGCGTCTTCGGGATTGAACACGATCATGCCGCTGGCCGCGCCGGGCGAGACCCCCAGCCCCTTGGCGATGGGTGCGGCGCCCTGGGTGGATTTGAGGCGCGGATGCAGCAATTGCGCCAGCCGGGCCGGATCGACGCGGCTGACGGCGTTTTGCGGCGACCATACCTTGCGCTTGACGCGATCGACGGCCGCCTCGAGATCGGCGGCTGCCGTGGCAAGGAATGGACGGGCGGAAATGAACTGCAGCTGACCGGCCTGCACCGCGACGGCGCAGCACATGTGCCGGCCGGCCTTGGCATCGACCAGCGCCACCAGCGCGGCGGCCGATTCGGGCAGGCGGGGCAGCGGCGCGCCATCCAGCGGCGCCGGTCCGAGGGCCCCGCTGATGCCATTGCGGGTCAGGAACTGCTCGATTTCGCCCTGGGCCTGGGCCTGTACCAGCACGATCTGCTTGCCGCGATCCTCGTCGGGGCGCCCGGTCCAGCCCTGGCCAAAACCATAGCTGTCAAAGGCGCTCTTGATGGCCTTGGCCAGCGGCCGGTTGGGATCGACGGCATCTTCGGGATTGGCCGGAGCGGGGATGCCGAGCCGGGCCGGCATCAGGCCCCCATTATGGGTGGCCGCCGAGGTGCGCACCACCAGAGGCGGCGGCGTGCCATCCTTGCCGACCAGCTTGAACAGGCAGGCGACCCAGTGGGTGCGCAGGCGAATGTCCTTGCGGCCGCGTTCGGCCTGCAGCGCCTCCCAGGCGGCGCGGGTCAAAGCGATGGTGGGAACCGTGGGAAAGCCAGCCTCGCCGACGCGGAAAATCCAGCGCGCCTTGCCGCTGAGCAGCTTGAGCTGGCTGGCCGACAGGTTCGCCTTCCCCATGGCCGGGGCGATCGCGAACATTTCCTGCGCCAAACTCACTGCTCGGTCCCTGTCGTGGTTAGAGGGCCATCATGCCTGCGCGGCTTGGCCGCTGCAACAAGACTTGACTTGTCGCCGTGTCGAAAGCATCTCATCTCCTATGGAAAAGCGGCCACAACTAGACATTTTGCTCTGCGCCCCCCGCGGCTTTTGCGCCGGGGTGGATCGCGCCATCCAGATCGTCGAGCTCGCGCTCGAGAAATATGGCGCGCCGGTCTATGTGCGGCATGCCATCGTACACAACAAATATGTTGTGGATGGCCTGCGCGACAAAGGCGCCATCTTTGTCGAGGAGCTCAGCGAGATTCCCGAAACCGGCGCGCCGGTCGTGTTCTCGGCGCATGGCGTGCCCAAATCGGTGCCGGCCGATGCCAAGAGCCGCAAGATGTTCTTCCTGGACGCCACCTGTCCTTTGGTCAGCAAGGTGCATGTGGAGGCACAGCGGCACTTTGCCGAGGGTCACGAAATCGTGCTGATCGGCCATAAGGGGCACCCGGAAGTGGTTGGTACCATGGGTCAGCTGCCCGACGGCGCCATAACCCTGATCGAAACGGTGGCCGATGCGACCGTGTTTGCGCCCCGGGATCCACAGAACCTAGCCTTTGTGACGCAGACAACGCTGTCGGTAGACGACACGCGCGAGATCGTGGCGGCGCTCAAGGCGCGTTTTCCCGCGATCAACGGGCCGCACAAGGAAGACATCTGCTACGCCACCACCAATCGGCAGGAGGCCATCAAGGCCGTGGCGCCGGAAGTGGATGCGATGATCGTGGTGGGTTCGCCCAATTCGTCCAATTCGCTGCGGCTGGTGGAAGTGGCCGAACGGGCCGGCTGCAAGATCTCGATGCTGGTCGACCGCGCGTCCGAGATCGACTGGGACCGCTTTGCCGGCATCCGCACGCTGGGCGTATCGGCGGGCGCCTCGGCACCGGAAAAGCTGGTCGACGAGGTGATCGAGGCCTTTGCGCAGCGCTATGAGATCAAGGTCGAGGCACGCGTCACCGCCAAGGAAAACATCGCCTTCAATATCCCGCGCGAATTGCGGGCCATCGAGGCGGCCATCGCTGAATGAGCGATCTGAGGCTGCTGGAAACCGATCGCCTGGTGCTCTCGGGCTGGAGCGTCGACCAGGTCGATGACCTGTTGCGCCTGCACGGCAACCCTGATGTGTCGCGCTATCTCAGGGGGGACGGCGCGCCCTGGAATCGTGCGGACTGCGCGGCAAGGATCGCGCTGTGGCGCGATAATTTCGCCAGCCACCGCATGGGCAAGCTTCGCGTGCAGCGCAAAAGCGATGGCGTCCTATTGGGTCGCGCCGGGTTTGGGCTGCATGGCGAACGGGGTGAGCCGGAAATCGGCTACGCCTTGTTTCCCGAATATCATGGCGAGGGCTACGCTACAGAGGCCGCCGTCGCCCTGCGCGACTGGCTGTTTGCTGAAACGGACTGGATGTATTTCCTCGGCTTCGCCGATATGCGCAATGCGCCGTCACTGGCGGTGCTGAACAAGATCGGCATGGTGCGCACGCATGTGGGCCTGGTGGACGGGCAGCAGACCCAGTTCCATATCATGCACAAGGGGCAATTATCGGCATGACCGAAACCGTGATCATCCATACCGACGGGGCCTGTTCGGGCAATCCGGGCCCGGGCGGCTGGGGCGCCATTCTGCAATATGGCGACAAGACCAAGGAATTGTGTGGCGGCGCCGAGCTCACCACCAATAACAAGATGGAGCTCACCGCCGCCATCGAAGCGCTCAATGCGCTGACCAGGCCCTGCACCGTGGAACTGCATACCGACAGCCAATATGTCAAAAACGGCGTGCAGAGCTGGATGAAGGGCTGGAAGAAGAACGGCTGGAAGACGGCCGACAAGAAGCCGGTCAAGAATCTCGAGCTCTGGCAGGCGCTGGACGAAGCCACCAAGCGCCACACGATCGACTGGCGCTGGGTCAAGGGCCATGCCGGGCACGACCTCAACGAGCGCGCCGACCAGCTGGCCAATGAGGGCATGGCGCCGTTCAAGGGCCGGCGCTAGCCGGCCCTTCCCTCATAGAGGCGAGGGGCTCCGACGGGGCAGCAGGCGCTTGATCGCCTTCCAGGCCGGCGCCAGAGCATAGCCCACGACCGGGATCAGCAGCGCGCCCAGCACCAGCCCGCCAATGCCATCGATCAGCGCCATGATCAGCCAGCCGGCAAAGTCGCCAATGGCGGGCATGGCATGGGACGCCCATTCGGACGCCGACTCGATGACATGCTCCGGCCCGGCAATGCCGAAGGCGACCAGGCCATGGGCGATAATGCCGCCACCCACCCAGATCATGGCGGCCGTGCCGACGACGCTGAGCACCTGCATGAAGACAGGCATGCCGGTGACCAGGGCACGGCCAAAGCCCCGGCCCGCGCCGGTCCGGGCATGGCGTGCCAGCCAGAGGCCAACATCGTCCCCCTTCACGATCAGGGCCACGCCACCATAGACCACGACGGTAATGCCGATGCCGACCAGCGCCAGGATCAGCGCCCGCGTCCAGATATCGGGCACGTCAATGGCCGAAAGCGCGATGGTCATGATCTCGGCGGAAAGAATGAAATCGGTCTGGATGGCGCCGGCAATCTTCTGGTCTTCCAGGGTCGCGGCATTGACCGCAATGGGCTCAAGCGTGGCCTCATGCGCCTCAGCCTCATGGGGCGCCAGGGCATGAAAGACCTTTTCGGCGCCCTCGTAGCAGAGATAGGCGCCGCCAATCATCAGCAGGGGGGTGATCGCCCAGGGCAGGAAGGCGCTGAGCAGCAGGGCCGCCGGGAGCAGGAAGACCAGCTTGTTCCTGATCGAGCCCCAGGCAATGGCGCCGACAATGGGCAATTCGCGATCGGCGGTAAAGCCATCGACATAGCGGGGGGTGACGGCGGCATCGTCGATCACCGCGCCGGCCGCCTTGACGCCCGCCTTGGCCGCCTGGCCGGCAACGTCGTCAAGCGAGGCGGCGGCAACCTTGACCAGGCCGGCCACGTCATCGAGCAAAGCAAGCAGACCCACGCTCATGCACAAATTCCTTTGATAGCGGCAGTTTGATTTGGCATTGCCGGCATGCCGAGGCACCATGCGCGCATGTTACGCAAAAGCCTCGTCGCCGCCACCATATTGATGTGCCTAACGCTGCCGGCCGCGGCGCAGTTTCCGCCGCCGGGAATTTATCATTGCACCGATGCGGCCGGCGCAAGCTTTGGCATGCTCACCCTGTTCGTGGCGGGGGATTATGACTTTGCCGCCGAAGACATGCCGCGCGGCCAGGGCCAGGTGGCCTCGTCGGGGCCGCAGGTGCAGGCGCTGAGCGGCCCTCTCGCGGATATCGCGCTCAAAGGCAGCTTCATCACCGATGAGAATGGCGACACGGTATTCGATTTCACCACGAGCATGGGCCCCGTCCGCTGCGCCCTGCCCCCGCGCTGAGCGGCCGGCCTGCTAGCCGGCCACCTTGGAGAAATCGGCAACCAGATGCATGGTGTCGCGCAGGCGGGCCAGCAGGTTGAGACGGTTGGCGCGGACGGCGGCATCCTCATCATTGACCATCACCGACGTGAAGAAGGCATCGACAGGCGCGCGCAAGGTCGCCAGCTCGGCCATGGCGCCGCGATAGTCGTCCCGCGCCACATGGCCTGCTACCGAGGCGTGGACCGCATCGACGGCAAAGGCCAGGGCCGTCTCTTCGGGAAGCTTGAGGGCATCCTGGGCCACCGTGCCGGCATAGGCCTTGCCGTCCTTCTTCTCTTCGGCAGCCAGAATATTGGCGGCGCGCTTGTAGCCGGCCAGCAGGTTCTGCCCGTCGGCGGATGACAACAGGGCCGAGAGCGCCTCGGCACGCTGGGTGATCTGCAGCATGTCATCGCTGTCGGCCGAAATCACGGCATCGACCAGGTCATGGCGGGCGCCGGCATCGCGCAGGGTGCCCTTGAGGCGGTCGTGGAAGAAGGTGAGAAGATCGGCTTGAATTGCGAGAATTCCGGTCTTTATGATCTCGGCATGCGGCCCCTTGTTATCATCGAGGAGATAAGCGTAGGCTTCTGCCTGTATCTCAGAGTGCCAGTTGTTGAATTGGCCCAATTGATTTGTGAAATTATACGGATTCTCGACGTCATCGGCAGAAACGATGGCATCGTAGACCTTGTCCCTTTGAATAACCTTATCAATCAGCGGCAAAATAAAACTGCCCCCGCTTTCGCGGAAGCGTGCGGCTTCAGCGCGCATCTGTCGCCTATGAGCACTATCAATAAGAGAAGACAAACTGAGAGAAAGCCCATTCTCAGTGATGATGCGGATCACGCCCAGCGCCGCACGACGCAGCGCAAACGGATCGCGCGAGCCGGTGGGCTTCTCGTCGATGGCCCAGAAGCCGGTCAGCAGGTCGAGCTTGTCGGCGAGGGCCACGGCGATCGACACCGGCTCGGTGGGCACGGCGTCGGTGGGGCCGAGCGGCTTGTAGTGCATCTCGATAGCGGTCGCGATATCGGCTGGCTCGCCCTGCGCACTGGCGTAATAGCGCCCCATCAGGCCCTGCAGTTCGGGGAATTCGCCGACCATGCCGGTGGTGAGGTCCGCCTTGGCCAGCATGGCGGCGCGCTTGGCGCGTTCGGGATCGGCGCCGACCAAAGGGGCGATCTCGCCGGCCAGCTTGACCAGCCGTTCGACGCGGGCGAACTGGCTGCCCAGCTTGGCATGGAACACTGTATCTTCGAGCTTGGGCAGGCCATGCTCGAGCGGCAGGGCCAGATCGCCCTGGTAGAAGAACATGGCATCGCTCAGCCGGGCGCGGATGACGCGCTCATTGCCCGCGGTGATCACTGCGCCGCCATCGCTGGCCTCGGTATTGGCGGTGATGATGAAATTGGGCGCCAGCTTGCCCGCGGCATCGCGCAGGCAGAAGCATTTCTGGTTGGCGCGGATGGTGGCGATGATGACTTCCTCGGGCAGCTTGAGGAAGGCGGGATCAAAGGTCCCCATCATGACGACGGGCCATTCGACGAGACCGGCCACCTCTTCGAGCAGGGCTTCATCGTCAATGATCGAGAGGCCCTGGGCAAAGGCCAGGTGGGCCGCATCGGTGCGGATGATGTCCTTGCGGCGGTCGATATCAAGCACGACCTTGGCGCGCTCGAGCGCCGTCACGTAATCATCGAAGCGGCGCACGCGGATGGCGTCGGGGGCAAGGAAACGGTGGCCGAAAGTGGTCTGGCCCGAGGTCAGTTCGTTGGAGTCGAAGGGGATGACCACCGGCTCCTCGTTTTCGCTGCCGAAGGTGGCGGTAATGGCGCGCAGGGGCCGCACCCAGTTGAATGTGCCCGAACCCCAGCGCATCGACTTGGCCCAGGGGAAATCGACCAGCAGCTTGGGCAGGATCACCGAGAGCAGGCTGACGGCATCGGCGCCGGGCTTTTCGATCAGGGCGACGTAGAAATCGCCCTTTTTGGGGTCGCTTTCGATCTTGGCCTGATCCAGCGAGACGAGGCCCGCGCCGCGCAGGAAGCCGTCAATGGCCGGCTGTGGCGCCCCGACCTTGGGACCCTTTTTCTCTTCGCGCGTATCGGGCGAGCGGGCCGGCAGGCCGGTGACCGTCAGCGCCAGGCGGCGCGGGGTGACGAAGGCCTTGGCACCCTCATAGACCAGGCCCGCATCGACCAGCGCATTGGTCACCAGTTTCTTGAGGTCATCGGCCGCGCGCCGCTGCAGGCGGGCGGGGATTTCCTCGGAAAACAGTTCGAGCAGCAGTTCGGGCATGACAGATACCAAGGTTGGAAAGCGCGGTTTTGCTTAGCTTGGGCGGGCTTGGATGTCTACACGCCGATTACCAGCCGCCGCCCCCGCCTCCGCCACCACCGCCGGAAAAGCCAGAAGAACTGGCCTGGACCGGCTGGGCGGCCACCATGGCCGCGGTCATCGAGGCCGCTGCAGCACTGACGGCATGGGTCATATTGCTGGCCGCATTGCCGCTCGACCCGGGCATGCCACCCGAATACCAGAGGGGCGCATAGTGATCGGGCGCATCGGCGACGGCATGACGCGCCAGTTCGGCCTCGAAATGCTCGCTCCACGGCTTTTCGACACCCAGGGCGATGGCAAAGGGCAGCAGCCGTTCGAAGCGCGTCACCGTCATCGGCGGCACACCCTGCATGTTCATGCGCTCTTTTTCCGCCGTCTCGAGATAGAGTTTGAGGCCATCGATCTCGTCCATCACCTTGCGCCCCTGCAGCGTGGGCGCGCGCATCAGGAAGGCAAAGACGATGGTGACCACGACGATGGAAATGGCCGAAATGGCAGCGATGTTGAGCTGCACTGCCGAAAGGCTGTCGAGGGCGAAGCCCAGAATGTTGAAGGCGGCGATGGCAATCCAGATGGCGATGAAAACGCGGGACAGATAGCGCTTCTGGAAGCCCTTGCTGATCAGGCCACCCAGCGAGGACAGCAGGATGCCCAGGATGATCGAGCCGATCAGCCAGAGCGGATCAAGGATATCGGCAAAGGTCATGCCGGCCAGCAGGGCAATGCCCAGCAGGTAGCCAAAGATCGAATAGACGATATTGGTCTTGAACCAGCGGGTACGGTTTTCTGCGGCAATGGCGGCGACGAAAGCCGCGCGGCGCTTCTGCAGCGCCGGCCCGGTCGTGGTGTTGATCTCGACGCTCTGCTGGCTCTGCAAATAATCAAAAATCACCGCCTCGCCGGCCGGCAGAGGCCCTTCCGGCTGCTTGCCCGTCACCGACAGGCGCAGATTGTCGGTGCTATTGTCGATGGTGACGAGGCCCTTGACGCCGAGATCAAAGATCGCCGCGGTCAGCGCTGTCCAGCCGCTGTCACTGAAGCCCCATTTGTCGATGTAGTGCACCAGCGCCGGCGAAAAGCCCTGCGGGGCGTGAAAGCGCGGAAAGATGACGCCCTTTTGCGGATCGCGGCCGACCCGGTACCAGGCCAGGGCATTATAGGCGGCGGCCAGGAGCGCGGCGAGCACCGGGATAATGTTGTCGCGCAGGTCGAATAGGCGCTGCAGCCAGGCATCAAGGCCGGCCGGGTATTCGATCACGCCCTTGTTGAAAGCGATGGCAATGGTCATGCCCTCGCCGGCGCCCAGCACCCGGGTGGTTTGAATGCGGGCGTTATTGTCGCTGATGCGCCGGATCGACACGGCCTGCTCGGTGGCCCCGACCGCGCCGGTATAGCCGACCAGATCATTGATCACGGCCCCTTCGGGCAGGGTCACTGCCGCTTCGGCAGAGCGGATCGGAAAGATCCAGTAATTGCCGGTGACGTTCCAGTAGAGCTCGTCATGGTCCTCGAAAGCGCGGGCCATGCGGCTCATGGTGAAGGTAATGGCATAGATATGGCGGCCACGGGTGAGCAGCACGTCCGGGTCGCCGATCCAGATGCGCTGGAAATTGCCCATGCGCTCGACGCGGAAGGGCTCGCTCCGTCCGTCCCGCTGCACGTCGACCACGGCAAAGTCGGGCCGCAATTTGCCGCCATCGCTGCCGGCCAGCACGACCGGGATGTCGCGATAGATGCCGCGCCGGATGTCGATGCCCTCGGCATTGACGGTGATGGTTTCGGTCACGGTGACCGTGCCGTCGACGGCCAGGTCAATGGCACTGGCATAGGCGGTGATCTCTTCGCGGGCCGTTGCCGGCAGGACGAGAAACAGCGCCAGCAGCAGGGCGAGCAGGAGCCTGGACAGAGCGGGCATGGGGGCTAGTTGAACTTGACCGCAGGGACAGCGCGCTCGGCGTCACTGTCGAGCTCGAAATACTGCGCGGTGTGAAAGCCGAAAGGGCCGGCGATGAAGTTGGACGGCACGGATTCGACCATGACGTTGAGATTGCGCACGGCGCCATTGTAATAGCGGCGCGCCATCTGGATCTCGTCCTCGACGGTCTGCAGCGCGGCCTGGAATTCCAGGAAAGTCGTATTGGCCTTGAGGTCGGGATAGGCCTCTGCCGTGGCGATCAGCCGGCCCAGGGCGGAGGATAGCTGGCCTTCGGCGGCGGCGCGCTGCTCGGGCGTGCCATTGGCGGCGCTGGTGGCAGCGGCGCGGGCATTGGTGACGGCCTCGAGCGTTTCGCGCTCATGGCCCATATAGCCCTTTACCGTTTCCATGAGGTTGGGGATCAGGTCGGTGCGGCGCTTGAGCTGCACATCGATGCCCGACCAGCCCTCGGAGACCATCTGCCGGTTCTTGACCAGGCCGTTATAGATGCTGACGGCGTAGAAGGCGGCGACAACCACCAGGCCCAGAATAATCCAACCGATCATGGCAGAGGCTCCCCAAAGCATTGCTTATGCTGGGCGGACACTGGCATTGCCCTGCGTTGCGCGCAATGGGCTGGGTGCTATTCCGCGCCGCCGCCGGCGGTTTGCAGCCAGGCTTCGCCACAGCTCTTGGCCAGTTCGCGAATGCGCAGGATATAGCTCTGCCGCTCGGTCACCGAGATGACGCCGCGGGCGTCGAGCAGGTTGAAGTTATGCGCGGCCTTGAGCACCTGCTCATAGGCCGGGATGGCCATGGTATGCTGGTTGCCCGTGGCGCCCTTGGCCAGGATGGCGCGGCATTCGTTTTCCGCATCGGCAAAGTGGCGGAACAGGATGTCGGTATCGGCGGCCTCGAAATTGTACCTGGACTGCTCCTGCTCGTTCTGCAGGAAGACGTCGGCATAGGTCACCTTGTCGTCGCCGCTGCCGCCATTGAAGTTGAGCTCCATGATGGAGTCGACATTCTGCAGATAGCAGGCCAGGCGCTCCAGCCCATAGGTCAGCTCGCCCGAGACCGGGTTGCATTCAAAGCCGGCCACCTGCTGGAAATAGGTGAACTGGCTGACTTCCATGCCGTCGCACCAGACTTCCCAGCCGAGCCCCCAGGCGCCCAAAGTCGGGTTTTCCCAGTCGTCCTCGACAAAGCGCAGGTCATGCAAAGCCGGGTCGATGCCGATGGCATAGAGCGACTTGAGGTAGAGCTCCTGCAGGTCCGGCGGCGAAGGCTTGAGGATGACCTGGAACTGGTAATAGTGCTGCAGCCGGTTGGGGTTCTCGCCATAGCGGCCGTCCTTGGGCCGGCGGCTGGGCTGCGCATAGGCGGCCTTCCAGGGCTTTGGCCCCAGCGCGCGCAGCACGGTGCCGGTATGCGAGGTGCCGGCGCCCATCGGCATGTCATAGGGCTGCAGGATGACGCAGCCCTGCTCCGCCCAGAATTGCTGCAGCGTGAGGATCAGACCCTGAAACGAGTTTTTCGGGTCCATGTGCGGTGGGCGGATGGTCATGTGGCAGTCCCTGCTAACTGGCACAAACCTCTAGTTTGGCCGCCCGGCAGGGTCAACGGCGTTTGTCGTCATCTTCCGGCCGGAAGCGGCCATCATCGTCGCGCTTGAGGTCGATGATGCCGGGCTGTTCGCGTTCGCGCAGGTCACGTTCGCGGCGCAGGCGGCGGGCTTCTTCGTCCTCGGACTTGAACTGGCGGGTCCAGTCGTGCCAGATCTTCATCACGCCGAGATAGATGAAGATGGCGATGGCGACAAAGATGAGAATGCGCAGCAGCATGGATCAGAGCCCCAGTCGCGCCCAGACGGCGCGGTCTTCAACGGTGGCAGCCAGGTCGCCGGCCAGGCCAGCGGCCGAAAAACCCAGGCGTGGCAGGTTGATAAGCCCGCGCTTCGGCTCGATCAGCTTGAGCCGGACATCCTTGCCATAGCGGGTATGCAGCGTCTCGTGCAGATCGCCCAGAGCATCGACCAGGCCGAGCGCCACACCCTGCTTTCCGGTCCACCATTCGCCGGTGAACAGGGTTTCGTCGGCGGCCTTGAGGCGGGCGCCCCGGCGCGCCTTGACCGCCTCGATGAAGGTCTGATGGATATCGAGCTCGACCTGCTTGATGCGCTCGATATCGCCAGGCTTTTCGGGCAGGAAGGGATCGAGGGTGGACTTGTTGGTGCCCGCAGTATGGACGCGGCGCTCGACGCCGAGCTTTTCCAGCATGCCGACAAAGCCGAAGCCGGCCATGATGACGCCGATCGAGCCGACGACGGAGGAGGGATCAACGATGATCTCGTCGCCGGCCACGGCGATGAAATAGCCGCCCGAGGCCGCCGCATCCTCGACAAAGACCAGGACGGACTTGTTATGCTCGTCGGCGAGGTCACGAATGCGCTTGGAGATCAGCCGGCTCTGCACCGGCGAGCCGCCGGGCGAGTTGATGACGATGGCGATGGCGGGCGCCGACTTGATGGCGAAGGCGCGCTTGAGCAGCGGCGCGACGCTGGCCATGTTGAGCCGGCCAGGGCGGGGATCGGCTGAGATGACGCCCTGCAGCTTGACCACGGGGATGACGGCGCCGCGCCGACCGGTGAGGCGCTGCAGCCAGGTAGCCGCCTGTCGGGCCAGATCGTTCATCATTGCGCCTCTCATCAAAACCGCTGCCAGACTTAGGCGGTCA
>TARA_R110002020_G_scaffold34660_5_pt1 | contig 16169 bp, 18 predicted proteins | sample TARA_R110002020 | Tara Oceans TARA_R110002020 (sample SAMEA4396489) | marine metagenome | biome: Westerlies Biome; feature: [MES] marine water layer (ENVO:01000295) within the mesopelagic zone...; material: water (ENVO:00002006), including particulate matter (ENVO:01000060) such... | reverse complement strand
TCACTCCGCGAATGATCCAATCGCCTTGATTGGCGCGATGCGTGCCTTCGAGCGTGTCGATCATCAACGTCACATCCGGCGTTCCCGCCTGTTCGAGTCGCACGCTGCCTGCACGCATGGCATCACAAATCCATTCCGGGGCCAGTCCAAAAACAACTAATTCCATTTGTTTAGGACCTCTGGTCCATTGGAATGCCTCGATCACAACCGGCTTCTTTCGGTACTTCGCCACGGTTCACCTCATCGTCTTCAAGAGTGGATTTGTTGTAAGATGTCAGTCATTTAAATACTCCTGCCCAATAGTGTGTGCCATTACGAGAAACCGCATGACCCCATCCACACTTTCTAGTGTTACTCAGTAACCATCCAAAATGAGGCGGCGAATACACCCACCCGGATATACACGCAGCCGCCGAGGTCGGTCCACGGTGGATAACCTGGTCATGCCTACCATGTTCATACCATTCATATTTAGCCATGTACTCTGCGTGACGTTGTGCGAGTATGCAGCACCTTTCATCCAACGTTTGAGGCGCTACTTGGTAGTAGCGCCTCCATTTGGTTGCACTGATATGCATTTGTTGAATTACAGGATCATTGACATGCCAAGGAATTCCCGGCAACATACACAGCATCAAAGTATGTATCATAGAGGTTCTACTACCTCCAAAAACACTTCGATGTCATACTTCACAGCTACTGTTTGAAGCCTATAAATATATTTGTACTCCGACTTCATGTCCTTAATCAGCAGCATTACTGCTGGCTTCTTTCCAGTAACTTGAGCATAATACAGCGACTGACCTATACCTTCAGCCCATTTTGGTCCCCAATCGGCTTCTATTGCGTATTCATCCGTGAGCAAATCAACTCTTGTAGCATCCCACAACCTATGCTCCACTTCACCATCGTACTCCTGTGCAAGTGCTTGCACAGCTTGCGTTTCACTCGGATACTTGGGTTCCGGGTAAGTAAAAACATAAGTAGGGTACAACATCAACGTAATAACGGCTAAAAAGCGCATCTCCATACCTTCTTTCTAGTCGCCACTTTGAGTTACGAAAACTCTACAGTGGTTTCCTCGGCAGTCGCTGCCATGATTGTTGGGTCGGATAAACTATGAAATTTCATGTCTGTCAAATCCCATGCAATCAACATTTCTTCAATCATACTTTCTTCGTCCACATCGCGTACTTTCGTAACATACAGCCGAAGTTGCTTAGTCGCACGATCTTCGGGTTCCTGATGAAGCGCAAGCACAACGTCAGGGTTGATCACCCACTCTTTACCATATCTGACTCCCCACATGTTAATTTTTGGACCTTTTTTACCCCGACTTACTCGTCCTTTGTCATTTGAATCTCCAAATTGTGTGGTGACTACCCAAGGAATATTACTAAGCTCCGCATATCGTTGTAAGTCGTTGACTACAGATACTGTACCTTCCCAACCACTTTTAGTTTTTCCAGATGGTGCAAATCTGTAGCCACCATCGACCACGACCATTGCTGGTTTTTTGTGATTAACTAACGACATTACGTCAGTCACAGTCTCTACCTGCTGTTTGTCAGCTACCCATAGCTCGCCAGGGGTTGTGTCTGCTTTTATTGCAGTTTCCCACCTGTCTCGGGTTGTAGGGTCCATGTCCGCATTACGTAAACCTCCAAATGGTATTTTATACCGAATTGCGTCAAGTCTTCGCGCAATTCTAATGGTTGGCATTTCCAAACTAACGTATAGGACATCGTAGTTTAAAGTCAAAGCGTGGTTAGCCACGATGCAAGACCACCAAGTTTTGCCCACATTAGGTTTTGCCATCACCACCGTCAACGTACCATCGACAAAACCTTGGGTTGCTCCATTTATCTCGTCCCACGGTGACAAAATGCCTTGAGTGGGTAACGCAGCCAACGCATCATACTGTGTTATCCGTTCCAGTCCTCCCGACTTCAAACTATGTAAGTTGGCAACCGTTGAAGGTACAATCGATGCCTTTGACACAAAGGACGTTAAACGCGCCATCGCCAAATCCGGCGCGTGGGCGTCTAAGTCCTTTGCCACTCCTTTTAACGCTTGAGTTATTTGAAATGACGTATGCCTATTTTCAATTTGCTCAACAAGATAAGCTATGTCCTCAACTTCATCGGGCAATCTAACATCGCATTCCTCGTTTACTGCTAAAGTAGCGGGCCACGACTTCTTACTAAATACATAGTCTTGAACCCATTCGAATGCGTCTAACGATTTTCCTGGAATTATGTAAGATTTTTGAAATCCTGCATTGTCCAATACGTCAAAATCTTTAGCGTCAAGAACTGCTCGTAGGATTCGCAATCCCAATAAGTCCTCAACTCCACTACTCATTTCGTGTCCCCTGTAAAATCATGTTTATCCATCATCAGTTTGTGCAAGTCTTGTCTACGTCCACGTATATCGAGTAACATCCGTTGACGCTGAATTCTAAATTCAGTTTCCTGAGTAGAAAATATGAACTCCCCTGTACCACTAACTTCTTCAATGATTCGAGTAGAGTCTCCTACTGCCATGTCAATCATTTCACGTTCTAGAATTTCATACAATTTGTCACTTTGCTCCGCAAACGTAGGATACCGCTGCTCCAGTTCACGAATTACTTGAGTCTCCTCCGCTTCCGTGTTCCAACCAATAGCTGACAAATACTCGAATAGCTGATCTTTCAAGTAGTGTAAAAACACACTCTCTTCCATAGGAGGACTAAACAATTGGGCCAAGCTCGGCTTAGGCAGCTCCACTCCTTCGTCCCCATCAAAGTCAAAAGATTCATTCATTTCGGGTGTCCAATCCACTAACTTTTCCTCCAAAAGATTTCCTAAAATCATGTCCTTGAAAGCGGACAGGATACAAACTTTCCTGCAACACTGCATACATTGCAGGATACCGTAGCTTTAAATCGTTTAAGACCACATTGCTAGTTATAATGGTGGGCAACTGTCGGTCAATGCGATATCTAACTACGTCTTCTACCAAACTTTCAGTGTACTTCACTTCTTTTCTTATTTGAAACTCGTCAATCACTAAAAGTGAAGTATTCCGCAAGTCTTCAAACATCAATTCCCCGGATTCGGGCATTAAGTGATTTTCAATTTGTATTCCTGGCAATTCTTTAGCTCTAACCCACCGTCCAAATATTCTAGATCGTGCCGCAGCTTTCAAACAAATAGAAGCGGCAGCCGACTTACCCATAGAGTAGTCACCCCAAATGTAAAGACCTTGACCAGATTGAACATTAGAAATAATGTTCTCACAATATGTGGTCAAGGTCTCTTTGTGACTACAAACATCAGGTATGCACTGCAACCGGGCATTCCAATGATTTTGAGGAATCCCAATTATACGTAACAGCTCCGAATTCATTAAAATCCCTCGCTTGGTGAATCGCTCGCTTCCGCTGCATTGAATCGATCTGCTACTGTAGACGTTCGCACATTTTGACCCAGTTGATCGTGGGCATACATCTCTTTGACAGTCTTAAAAGTCACGGCTGCTGACAGCATCCCTACGTTGTATGCACCGATCCAACCCAATCTATTTGTAACTTTATCCCAATTCTTAAATACCCACTCAATCATCGCCATCGCTAAGTTTTCGTCATTGTGACAATATCCAAAAAATCTATTTATCATTCCCATTTCTTTCGGAAATGACTTTTTACCCGTTTTATTGTCTAGCGACATGGGGTACTCGGTTTCAAACACCTGCAAATGTAACTCCTGTGCTCGTGACAGTATCCTAACTCCGGGTACTTTCGAATTCTTCTTTTTTCGTACAAGTGCAAGTGCTTGCATTCGTACCGAAGGGGCCAACTTTGTCACTGCCTGTACTGCTCGTTTCTTACGCCGCTGCTCTGCAATCGCCCGAAGTTTGTCTGCGCTGCTTAACTTTTTGGATGTAGTCGCGGGCAACTTGGGTAATTGTACACGTTTGCTTGCCATCCAGCAAGGTTTTTTTAGCTTAATTTCCCCCAATAGCCAATATCCGTTTTTATTGCCTACCCACTTCAACTGCATTAACTTCTTCAATAGCACTTTAAGTTCCTCGGAGCTAACATTCATTTCCGTTGCCAGCCCGTCAATTGTAAGACTTGAAATCAAAGTGCCATCGTCTCGAAACGTTTTGACTGGTTCGTCTGAACAAGATAAGGAATTGTACGCCAACTTACAATAAACATACCAGATATCGGGTGTAATTTGTGGGTCTTCGTTTAATTGAAAAAACTCGATGTCCATAAATAGTGCATCTCCATCTGTGCAAGTGCTTGCATGTCTAAAAGAAATAAATCTAGGTTTGGCTCCTTTGGCTCAAGTGATACAAATGTAATGTCATACAATGCTTTTGTCTAGCTCGCTAAAAACACTCATTCGCTACGCTCATTCGCGTTTTCTTACGCTCGCAGCCGATGTCCGTTCGCTGCGGCTCACAGCCGCAGCTCTGCGTACATCGACTCCCCCTCCGGGGGAATTATACCAAACATTCAAAAACAGGTCAACTCTTAATTTTCAGGTCCGTCTGAATTTTAGATGTGCCTCGGCCACCACGTAAAAACAAAGACGGAACTTGGTATTAGCAAGTTCCGTCTTCGATTGGAGTTGGTTTTCGTTGAAGTGCAACACATCAGTTTGGAAAACCGGCACAGAGGTGGCAAGCTGCATGGGAAAGTAACAATCATAACGCAACCCCAAAACCCAAGGGTATTTTCGATAATCTTGTCACTTTAAACGTATACCATGCTTGGAAGAACTGATGTCCACTTCCAAACTCGTCCGAAGAACTGCATCAAAATGTGCAAGTGCTTGCACTATATCAAATTCACAAGGTTAAACCCCGGAACATTGTCAGTGTCTTTAATTCCGGGATCACTCAAATAGTGTGCTTGTGGGTCAAACTCTGTGCGAATCGTGTCGTCGTCGTACTCGCGGTAAAGTATTTTATCATATCCATGCTTCCCCCACAATGCTGGATTCATGTGGATACCCGTTTTTCCAATGTACTCACTTCTGTTAACTACAGGTGCTAGTCTGCGCCAACCTTTATGATCCATAGTTAGCATAGTTACACCGTCTTGACCTGTGGGTGGTCCCGCCACATATCGCGTTCTCCACTTTTCAAAATCTGCCTGCAGTGGATACCCCGCGCCTTCTTTATTTTTTGGGCTGTCACTCCATTCCTTGAATCTTTTAAGTATGGCTTTATGTGGCCTAGCTCCGTAAAGTCCGAATAGGAATTGCTCCTCGTACTTATAAATCAGAGGGGAAATGTCGTCCCAACACTTTTTAGACATCGAGTACCCCCACCAATTTGACATTGTGGCTCTTACGTAATTAAGATAGTGTTCGCGTCCTAAATTTGAAAGTTCGCACCATTCCCAACCTTGTACAGCTCCCACATCTTCGTATCCGCATCGGTCTGCCCAATCCCAAATATTTTCACACATTTGAATATACTGCGGACTAGGCACGAGATCGTCCTCAAACACGTATACCCTATTAAATCCAACATTATCAAACAATTGTCGGCGGGCGTCTATGATGTTTCTGCCACATCCATAATGTACAGGACGTTGAACAATCGCTCCCCGAGGAAATGTTTTTTTAAACTCAAGCACTTGATCGTCAATTTTGTAGTGCTCGTGCTCGGCGTCGTAGGGTTTATCAATAAAAAGAACACAAGGCCAGCTAGTAACTGACTTGCCGTCCACTTTATTTTTTGCAAGCGCTTGCACAACTTTCTTAAAATAATCGGGTCGGTTGCACGCAATCAACGCCAACACTGGCAGGTGCGTATACATTTTAAGATTAGGCCGTTCATCGTGCAAATTGAAATAAGGTAGATGAAATTTCGCGCCAACATCTTGGTCATAGTGTACTGATGGTTTTTTTGGTACGATATTGCCTTTTGCTATTGCTTTTTTCGGACTAGACAGCTCTTTAAGCATGGAATGAAATTGAGGACACTTTAGTTGGAAAGAACCCACACCTTTTATTCGACATCTTCCCAAAAATACACCTGTGGGTTTCAACTCTAAACGCGCCCATAGGAAGTCGTCGTTAAACAGTGACAAGGTTACAAGGTCGGACGTTTGGTTATAATTTAAATCCCAGTCTAACTCCGTGTTTAGAATTTGCACCGTGCTCGCAAACTCAATTTGAGTAGAGCACCCCGAACCTTCCCACAATGCACCGCGTACTATTTTATCCAATGTTGTTGTAATCGTTGCAATATCCATCTTAATCTCCATCATGCTGTGATATTAGTAGTGATTCTTGGATTCGTCATGAACCAAGTTCCTGAAGTTGCTGCAAACTCTACCCACACGTCAGTAGATGTGGGTGAAAAATTATGAGTGATCGTACCCGATGCAATTAAAGGCAAGGACGTACCACTTAGCACTGACGCATTGTAATTCCTAATTTCAAAACTACCTGGTCCTGTATTTAATGTTAAATCTGCGGTAACTGTATACGTCAACCCCGTAGCCAGATAAAGTGGTTGATATACCTCACCTCCATTTTCAAACGCAAAGTAACCTGAAATTGCATACACATCTGTACTAGAGATAATCCAGTTTACCCCATTAATTCCACAGAGTTCAGGATACACAAATAAGTTATCACTCGCAAACAATGTGCCACCCAACTCTTCAAACGACTCCACTGCTAAACTCATAGTCGTCTTAAACGGATCAGGTGTGTAGTTAACTCTTATATTCGCAACTCTACCTGTGATAGTTCTAGCGTCATCGGGTGTCGTAAATTGCACCACATCGTTTAATCTAATACATGGTAAGTATGCAGTTTCTACCGCATACGTATTCCGTTGCATTTTGAATTTTTTAAATTCTCTAATTGCAACAGCCAATGCAGTATACGGATTTCCTATGTACAAATTGTCAACTTCTTGAGTCACCACTCCAAACTCTATGAGTAAATCTGCATCTGACAGTGTGACTTCCATTCGATTATTGTCTGATGAGTCAGACGTCTTGTCTGTGTCCGCTTCCCGGAATGCTCCTGGCGGAGTATGTGTCATTGCAGCTAGAATTTGGTCGTGTCGAGTTATTGCTTCCTTTTGACCTTTACCGCTAACCCCCGAATCACTCGTCTCTTCTTTTCCCAAATTCCTGCCAAACACTTTAGCAGCCGTTACAACTTTTACACCTTGAGCAAAACTAACGCCAGTGTCAGGCCGCACTGCAACTGTAGACGACCCTCCGTCTTGTGCGATATCCGTGACTTCATCAAAGTCAGAATCACCAGTAAGCACATAACCAGCATTCTTCAAGTCAGATTTTTTAGCTGACAGATTTTTAAATGCTAACTCGGAGTAGGTTTCCATAACTCCCGGTATGTAGCACTTTTCTTTGGCAATTTCACTGGGTGTTTCAGACTTATTATTGTTTAGAACTTTAGATCCGCATCCCACCGAACCTGACCATCTCCCACGCACAACCATTCGGGATGGGCCTTTTTCTCTACTTCGTGACGACTTTACAGAGATAATACAAGTATCTGGAATAGTTGTGTCTACTGATGAATTATCATCTTTCCATGCTTCAATTGTAAGATTCCCACCCACCTGTACAAACATGTCAGACTCGCCTGCTTGTGCCAATTTTTGACACTCTGCAAGCATGTCAGTACCTTGTACAATCGTGCCCACACTGGGTGTTGCAGCCATGCTAAAGTTAAGCAACGCTAACGGTACACCTGCGTAAACATTCAAAATATCCAGTATGATGTTTCCTACAGTATCAGAATAATACTGAGAATTAATCGGATGCTGCTTCAACGTTTCAAAAAATGAACCAAGATTAACCGTAACCATATCGTTATCAATGTTACGGTCATCATTCAAGGAAATGATAAGCCCTTTAAACCAAGTCACCGCCCCAGACATGCAAGTAGTGTCTGCTCCGGAAGTGGAAGTTACAGTTGCTGTCAAATCCAACTGGAAGGGCGACCATCTAAGAGTCCCTGCGCTGTACTGTTGGGCTTGATTAGTGAGAGTACAACTTCCACTCAATCCTGAGTATATGTCATACGTCACATTCCAGCTAACGAAATCATTGGCAAGGTTTTGTGTAGGGAATGGCATATTAAACTCCAGCCTTTTTCCATTTGGACCCGCCCGGCGCTTTGCACCCGTAACGAGCAGTTTCCTCATAAGCCACTAAATTTACAATGCTACTGTCACCTTCTAACTTACACCCACAAATACTACAACGTGGAGGGTCATAAGTTTTGTTAGACAGCGGACACGTAACACAAATTTCTAATCGTGCTTTTATTCTTTCGTCGGTAACGCTACGATCACCACCAACTACTGCTGTCGCCAGTGAATACGCTTTTTTAAACATATCCACTTTGTCACCCAACCGACGAATCAGGTCCCCATACATACTTTCGTAACTCATCGCAACCCCAATGCAAGCGCTTGCACTATTTCGTGTCTATGTAACGTGGATCGTCTACTCGCAACCACTCAAATCCTGGATGGTCATACGAGTGCTCGCCAAACATCCAGTCTAAAAGGAAACCTAGTGTTCGAGGAGTGGTGAGCAGCTTCTCGTAGGACACTAAGCACACAGGTAAATGTGTGCTAATGTAAAACTCTAACACTTTTTGCCATTTTTGTAATGCATTATACATCAATGGCTCAATCCTATACTTGGGATTATCCAACTGATCTCGTATTCCCTGTGAGAGAAAATCTCGTGTAGGAATAATAATCGTAGGATTATTTACCATAGACAAGTACGTGTCTATTTTACGATAAAATAAATGGTAAGGACTCAAATCGTGGGCTTTAAATCCCCACGTCCCCCACTTAGAATCGTTAAACAGCAACTCAACTGGAAAGTTAGGATTGTCGCATATGTTTGAAAAGTTGCCACTGTACTTTTTAGACTCCAAATTTCTAGGATTATCAAAATCAATGTGGATATCTAAGGCTTCCAATAGTCGCATCATAGAAGTTGTCCCAGCCCGAGGAACCCCAGCCACCACAAAAGTCCTGTCATCAATTTCGTAATTGGGTGTCGTGCGAAACATTATACCTGTGTTAACGTCCATGTGATCCCTAATGTGTAGGTAAATTTTTAGGCAGCTTCCCCGCGTATCCATACGCCTCCGCGTCGGGGGAGCACCAAGCTCTAACTTGTGGTGTAATTGGATATTGTGTGTAGTCGCGTGGATTGAACACACTCTCCCATTCGGGCTGATCTTCCAATAAAAACTCTACACCCAATTCACCAAGATCACTGTATAAGTCCTCCACACGAATAACATAGTCAGGGGTAAACGTGCCGACATACTCAGTAATCGTGGCTCTAAGATATGGCTCTACTCGTTCCTCGACTACAGATTCCACGAAGTACGTCCACCGCCCAGGGATGATATCCCGATCCCTAAGTGAACTTGCATAAATATCATACAGACGGCAAAGACGTACATACGGATTTTCCACGACTACGGCTACGTCGTAATGGTCTTCCTCGTCCTCCGCTTCTTTCCATTTCAAAAATCCATCCGGCTGCTCCATCCCGTCCGCATCTTTTAAATTAAGTATATGCTCTGTGCCGCAAGTTGCGGGTGCGATGAACACTGCAAGCTGCTGTTCGTCAAATACGATCATATTGATTCCTTTTCCTATGAAGTCACTTTAGAAATCAACTCACGAACTTTGTGAGTATACGTTAAATTTTGTTTACAGTGTGCATGTCCATTCTCTCGTATGGTATCCGCTAACTTTTGGTTGTTGAGATAAAACTCTATTTTTTCCTTTAGCTGTTTGAAGTTGCCGCGTTCATAGCTAACGTAATGTACCCCGTCTTGAAAGTCCTCCTCCAACCCCAGCGTTTTAGGATGAAGTATAAATCCCCCACGACCTGTAATTTCGTAAATTCTATTGCTCCAATAGTAATCACTAGGATGACTATCACCTACTACAATTTTAATCTTAGACAGAGCTTCATTTAGCTCCATTCCTCGGGTTTGTGTATGGTGAACGAAGCGACTAGGGTATGTAGCCCGAAGCCAGTTTAACAGTGATCGACGTGATGGCTCTGACCCGACTTGACCCACGAAACCCACGTCGTACTGATAACTTGATGTTATCATTTTAGCATGTGGCTCATGGATTCCTTGTCGAAGTACGGAATGGTTGCAACCTAACTGCGCCCATTCCTCGTCATGCCCACCGTCAGTAGTAAGCAGATGGTCAGCCCAAAATTGTAACGGTCGTTCCGAACGTAGCCCACCTAAAAACAAGTCCCACTGCCAGCACACAGTAATTATACCATTTACTCTACATAAGTCAAGGATTGACTCCACACCGGGAAACGATACTTTACTAAATAACACAATATCTGGCTTAACTTGAAGAATGCGTTCCCATCGTCGTCTAGGACACAAGGAGCAGTCGTAAGGCTGACGTATAACTTCAACGCCCGTTTGCTTCAATGCGTGCTCTACATAAACTTCAGTGGAATACGAGTACCTAAATTTGCCAATGTACACTATTTTCATGTCACCGCCCTTGTGCAAGCGCTTGCATTTGAGCTGCCACCATATGTTCCACCATTGATTGAAATGTCGTCTTAGGCTGCCAACCAAATGTAAATCGCGCTTTCTCCGCGTCCCCGCACAGGTGCGTAACGTCGTTTGCCCGTGTAAACTCCTCCGACGTTTGAACGTACTTTGTGTAGTCCAGGTCCACATAACTGAAAGCTACTTCTAACAATTCTTGGATCGAATGCTCTATACCTGTGGCAACCACGTAAGAATCCGGTTTGTCTTGTTGCATCATCTGCCACATAGCTTCCACATAGTCACCGGCATACCCCCAGTCCCTTGTTGACTTTAAATTTCCTAGAATTAATGTCTTTTGACGGTTAGCTTTAATTTTAGCGGCTGCACTACATATTTTCTGAGTAACAAACCCGCTACCTCGACGAGGGCTTTCATGATTGAACAAAATGCCACGACAGACAAATAAATCAAACGCTTTACTGTAGGTTTCTGCAACGTGGTGCGCGAACACTTTAGCACAGGCGTAGGGGCTACATGGTGTAAATGGCGTATCTTCATCTTGTATCGCCGTTTCCGCGTTACCAAACATCTCACTAGACGATGCTTGGTATACCTTCACTTGATTACTTGTTCTAGTTTGATACTGCAAAGCTGCATGAAAAACTGAAGCTGCCCCTAAGCCCGTAGTGCTATACGTATACGTAGGATGTTTGAATGATAAACCTACGTGACTTTGGGCTGCCAAATTGTAAATTTCGTCTGGCTCCACCGTGTCTACAACATACTGAATTCCTACGGGATCAGTTAAATCCATGTAATGCATAAATGCATTGTACTCAGATGAATAAGTCAACTCCCCTGTATTTGGCTTGTTCATGGTAGTAGTGCCATGAACAATATAACCTTTACTTTTTAACAGCTTGGACAAATACCAACCGTCTTGCCCAGTTACCCCTGTAATCAACGCCACGCTACGCATTGGAGTCCTTCCTACTTGACAATTTACTTCTAGCTACCTCGAATCCTGCAATCCCTAAGCCCACTTCAAAAATTGAATTCCACTCTGTCGCGTCAAATTTATCTGCATTCAAATACAGTATTACCGTCAGGAATACTAAATAAACACTATGCTGGAGAATTGTCCAAATTTTGTGATCTGACGGATACCGCCTCATTCGTAACTCCTTTTACTAAGTTCATGAAGTCATGTCTTTTAGTGGCCCATGATCGTTTCTCCGCCCAACGTCTAACTTCAATACTCTCCTGCCCTAAACCCATAGTCATGACTTTTTTACAAATATCTACAATATCGTTAGGACTTGACAAATGCCAATCCATCGGTCTACTTACTGCCTGAATTACAGACATGGTAGGGATGCGAAACAATGCTGGGTTTTCATTCCACGGAGAAGCGTCCGGAGTGATTACCAGCATACCACATGCCATAGCCTCCCACGGCTCTAACCCAATTCCGTCTACAGTATGAGGAGCTATAAGTACGTCACCTTGCTGGTACAATTCATTATTGTCTTCCACAGATGGCAAAACAACAACATCCATAGCTTGCTCAGGTATGCGGATATCCACTTGACTGATAACTGTCAGGGGCATCTCCGGCCAAACTTCCAAAGCCTGTCTAACTGCATCCCAGCCTTTACGGCCATGCCAGCCACCGCGACCATTGAGGAATAAAAATCGTTTGCACTCATTACGTTGTACAAATGAAAATCTATCGGTGTCAATCGGCCAAGGAAAATGCACGCAAGGCAATCCGTCCGCGCTCAAAATATCGTAGCATTGCTTAGTCGGGCAAATAAATAAGTCTACGTCAACCGTCCACTTGCCTCGGGGCGTCCACTCAAGCATAGGGACACATACGGTACGCTTACCTTGTGCCCGCGCCAGCGGAATAAGATTTGGAAAATAAGGAGTCTCACAGAACAGTAACACATCGCATTGTTCAATTGCTACTTTCAGCGAGTCTGCAAACTTATCATCCAATTTTCGAGCATTCGACTCAATGGCGGAAGGCCAGTGAGAATGGGTCTTCTTCAACCACAACTCCAAATCGCAGTAGCAATCAAGTTGTCGATTAAGCTCTCCCAATCCGGTGTGACAGTCGTAACCTACTAATCCTACTTTTGACATTTTAATTTCCTCCGTGCAAGCGCTTGCACATCAAGCTACTTTTTTCAATATGGTTTGTCGCAATCCCTCCATGTGCATTGCGTAGCCGTGTTTCAATGCGTAGGGAATCACTAAGTCCCCTTTTTCCGGGCGACACATCACAGTGGAGTGCCCATCGGACCTGGCATCGCCTCTAACGCTTCTTTAAACAAAAATTTATCCCATCGTGCTTGACTCATGTGTCTCCTTCTAACACTTACCATTTCCAATTTGACCTACACATACCATTATCTTATTTACAGGAATTATGTTAGGCACTGCGGAGTATAGTTTAGAAATTGCTCTAAAATCCGAAGCCCTTCGGGAATCCCACTCGAAATAAGAACGATACTTTGCATGAAAACATACACACGGCGTACCTATTCTACCTTCTATTGGATGCCCGCCAAGAAGCTCGGCTGTATCCGGAATCTCCTCACCCCAAGGCATAGACATTTTCCAAACATACATAGTATCAGAGTAGTCGCCCCCACTCCAGTCATCTTCACGCGGAATGAAATCCAAATTCGCCACCAGGTAGTCATCGTCGTCGATAATAACAATCCAACCATCTTCAATTGACGACACTAACGTATTTATATGTAAATTATACGGTTTATGCTCGTCTGTGCAATTTACAGATAAAGGCACATTAATAATTTTCGCACTAGGTGCTTCCGTTTTCACGTATTCAGCATCTACGTCACGTTCAACGCTCACAATGTGAGTATATGTACCTTTTACATAAGTACCCAAACTTTTTACAAGTCGCGCAAATAAATCTGGTCGATTTTTAGTTCGAGTAACAACTGTCAACGTCATTAAACAAACTCCGCTGAGACTCGGCGAGTTGCCGTGCTATGAGTATTTGACCAAAAAAAGCACGCTATAGACTTACGCCCCCGCTCATCCTGGATAACGCCAGGCACTCCATGATAGCTGTGTTCTGTACATTCAAAAATAACAAGCCTGTTAGCCGTGGGAGTGATACTGACAGACTCACTTCTGCCTTCATTTTCAAAAATTAAATCCCCACCCCCATCGACATCATGCAGATACAAACACATCGAATACTTACGAGTCCAACCTGTCAATGGGTGAGTATTGGAATCAAGATGACGCTCTAAATACCCATGCTTGGGCAACCAATGCAAACCCGCACCATATCCAGATAAATCAGGAAAAACGTCACTTCCCGTCAATTCAACCAAATCTATGGAGCACATGGAATTAAACAGTAACCTACTTGCCGGTGGCAACCGTTCAATGTCTTTCGTTGCAAACTTTCTGCTCGTATGGGTATCGTACAGATGCCAATGCACCCAGTCCTCACTGGGCCATTCTGTTTCAGCCGCTTTTACCAATGATGCTGAAAATGCATCATCTATTACCCAATGCGGGAAAGGACTTTTACTTACTCGCACGTTTCGCCCTTTTAGCATGTAACCATTTGTTAAATTCGTCTCGGGGCTGCTCATTTAAATGATACATGCTCCCAACTTCGTCACCTACGACGCAATACGAGTGCTCCACTGGAAAGTGATCCGCAGGCCATGATTCCGTACCCCACCAATACTGCCTAAATGGAAAATCTGACATTGGAAAGAGTCGAGCAGACCGAAACGCATAGTACGACCCAGAGAAGTGCCACTTGTGCCTAGTACCAAGCATCCTACCATGCCGACGAAACGAACCTACAAATGTAGCTCCGTCTGACATAGCCTGAACTACTTCTTCCATGTTGTCCAGTACCGTGTCATACATCCTCTCTGTCCACCACTTTATTGGACTACTTTTAGCCGCGTGTGACTGCATTCCTTTCCCGTGATGACAAAATACAATTTGATTAGGATCATCTGAACCCACCATTTTAACCATTTCTCTATATGTAACCACTTCACGGAGTTCGCTTTGATTTTCAGTTACAATGAATTCCCATCCTGGAAATGCCGCTTTCACAACATCTGCGCTATCCGTGGAGTCGTCCGTTGCAATCCCCATGATTTTTCTATCATAAAGATGCTCCACTTTTGCAAGTTTATCAATGTGCCATTGCCAATTCCCCTTCACCGGCCACATATGACTCAAGAGCACAGTTTTAGGTTTAGCTGTAAACGGAAAAGGTGTCGGTGGTCCTTTCACGCCCGGCTTAACCTTAGATGAGTACAATGTAGGCTGAGGCCGCTTCCGCTTACCTTTTCCGCATGAACTGCAACCAGCCGCTCGGCTTCGTCGTTTACCTTGATACGGAATTGCGCGAGGCGTAGTAGCATCAAGTAAAGATTTAGCCGCTGCATCGACAGCGGCGGTTACATCCAACTTCAATTTGATTTCAATTCCTTTAGTTTGTATCTTATCAGGAATCCATCGGGACGCCCAGGGTTTATTTTCAGATATCCACTCTTTTGCCCGTGGAAGCATGTCCTCTACGATGTCGTCAATTTTTTTACGACATTTCTCCACACCCCACTGATTCATTTCATGCGCGAGGTCCAAGCACTTTTGACAATGTGGAATTCCTGCTTTTTCATAAATTCGTAGCAGCTCGGTCCCTGGCCCAAACGCTGCTATTTCCATATTTGGACTGACTGAAACACCGTGAACTATTAGTTGCGGTTGTGCAAGCGCTTGCACAGCATCCACCGCTTCGGATGCTTCTTCAAACAGTGGAGGTAATCCCCAACGCTTTCTATACTTATTTATTTTACCTTCAGGTAAGTCTGCCAACCCGCAACAAATGTTCCATTGCCGACTCCCGTACTCAAAATCTATGCATTCGGGATGTTCCATTTTAAATCTTTCATTCTATTATCGTTAATATATACTCATGGACAGTTACATCGGGATCGAATATGCAAGCTGCTGGCCCCTCAGCATCCAGCACCAAGCCGGCTTCATAAGGATTACACGTTTCTGAGTCCAAGTCCCACGCTTCGTTGTATCCGTCAGTGGTAGATACTGACACGACGCCCTCACGCAGGCGTAAACTTAAAATGCCATAAACTGTGTTTCCATGCACATCTATCCAAGAATAGGGACGGTTTCCAGCGTAACCACAAATGATTTCCCACTCGCCGCCAGAATAGCTAATTTGTTCCCAATACAACAATTTCATTTCTTCTATAAAGCAAGATTCATACTCAAATCCTGGCTCGCTCCACGGTGGGTTCCAACCCAGAAGATCGACAAACACCTCGTCAGGGTGCGAGCCACACAGACCACCACACGGTGTCGCTTCCTGGCAACTTAAATCAAACGCACAATCTTTGGCATCAAAACTTGTCCTAACTATTAACCAGCCATAATCTTCCAGTTTGCCGCCAATTTCGGCGGCGTTTTGGAATTCCATGTCCTGTATGGGTCCGCAAGTATCCCACTCCCAGTCTCGAACGGGGTGGTCGATGCTGGTCTGATAACCATTAATTTCAGTTCTCAGCG
>TARA_R110002020_G_scaffold228154_1_pt1 | contig 16195 bp, 26 predicted proteins | sample TARA_R110002020 | Tara Oceans TARA_R110002020 (sample SAMEA4396489) | marine metagenome | biome: Westerlies Biome; feature: [MES] marine water layer (ENVO:01000295) within the mesopelagic zone...; material: water (ENVO:00002006), including particulate matter (ENVO:01000060) such... | reverse complement strand
GAGACAAAAAAAGTATTGGATCAGTCGCCTCACTTTGTAGAGGGGAGAATAAATCTATATATTAATAGATTCAAAAAACCATATAAATTAAATAAGGCAGAATTTTTTAAATTACTATCTACAGCGGAGGCAGAAAATGAACTCAGCAAAGTATAACTTATTAAGAGAGCCTCTTATAATAAGTAAATCTAAATATATGACAAGGCACGGGAAAAAGTGTTTTTATGAGATCCTAAATAATAGAAAAAAGTTATGTTTTACTATTTTATTCGAAAGCCAAAAAGAGGCAGAGAAATATTTAAAAGAAAATCATAAAGATAAAAAGTATATTATAGACGAGCTTATAATTGACGAAAAGGAGGCTAATGAAAATGGATAATCAAATTAAAATCCCGGAGTTTAATGAGGAAGATAAAAGAGACTCTATTATGCACGATTTCGATAAAGATAAGGAAATCGCGGGGAAACTTAAAGATATAGTTCTTAATCGTTTTGAGTCTGAAACTTATATTTTTGAGACGTCTAAAGGTCTGATAACAATTGGATCTTATGCAGTTCTTAAATCTAAGATCTTAAAGGATGATATAAACAAATTTATAAAAATTGTTTATAAGGGAAATTCTACAAACGATAAGGGGCAAACTTATAAGGATTTTGAGGTATTTGTTAAAAATGGCTAGCGTTGTGCTAGGCATTGAGATAATACTTTTAATTATAGGGGTTCTTTTTGCTGGTAGCTGGATAGTTACGGGGATGCGGTTAACGTGGACTTTTTTTATAAGTGCGTTTTTATATATTTCCGCCCTCTCTCTGTTCTCGCTGCAAGCATATCGCGGGGCGATAATAACCGGACTATATTTTTTAGTGTTCTCTCTCCTTTATATCTACGATATGATTATACAAAATGATACATTAAGAAAACGATAAAAATGGTTAGTGTAAGCGGAGCGACAGCGTTATTATTTGATTGGATCATAAGCCCCTTTATTTGGATAGCTTTGGTTTTAATTTTCGTAAGTGTAACTTTTGGATTTTTAGCAGTTAGGAGAAAAAGAAAACTTATTTATGATATAATGGAGGTCGTGGATTATGGGAACGGAAAAGCCGGTTTTAATATTATGAGAGGAGGCTATTTCGGAAAGCGAAAGGCTTTAAATAATTGGCTAGATTATGGAGACGAACAACTCGAAACTAAAGACGGGACTAAAATATTAAATTTTTCTACGGACGACTTTTCAGAGATTAACGGAAAAAGGGGGATCGTTGTCGCTAGGGATCAAATTAACCAAGAAATTTTAGCCCCTATTAATAAAATTTACACAAAAGGGCAACAGATGCTTTTAGAGATAGCTCCAGCAGAGTATAGAGACGCCGCACTCGATATTATTAAGGATGCGGATAGAGAGACAGCCGACTGGACTAAACAGGTGATTCAGTGGGTTTTAATAGGCGGAACTATTATCTTTGCCTTAATATCTATTATAGTAGTCGCCCAAATGGTTAAAAACGGGCAGACTGAGGCGTCAAATTTAATTTTAGAGGCTGGTCAGACGTGTTTAAAAAATGCTCAAGAGGTTTGCAGCAAAATTGTAACCTCAGTGAAAGGAGTCTCTCCTTAATATGAATTTTATAGGGATATTATTTTGGTTATTAATGGGTTTTGCGTTGGGTTTTTTTACTTGTAGCAATTTTTTTTAAAATCACTAAATCAAAAACCATAAATTTAAGTATGAAAATGAAAGATCCCTCCGGGAGGCTTATTCCTAAAGGAATAACCGAAACTATAAATATTATTATAGCCGACGGAGCAGCAACTTATTTTTTTACAAATAAAAGAATAACTCAAAAATTTGCATTTATAGAGATTGAGGCAGATAAAAGGGCAAAATTGCCGGAAACTACAAAATACTTAGATAGGCTCGGGAAAGCAATTAAAATATACCCTGGGAAAAATAAAGAGGAAATTAAAAAGATCATATTAAAGGAATTAACTAAATTAAATTTTAATGCTAGAAAATGAATAATCCAAATAATAGCCCGGAAGAATATTATAATGTCCCCGTTCCCGTACAGGACTACGGAGACGGAGCAATCCCTCAGATTCCTCAGATGTCAGATAGAGCGGATCTTATTGAGAAGATTAAGCCGGAGGCGGTTGTCGAAGTTATAAGAATGAGGCTTTTAGGGAGGGAGTTTATTGCGGGGGAATGGGTTGAGGTTGAGGCTTTAAAACATAGGAGATTAACAGAGATAGGAGCCTGGGAGATAGCTAATTTAATGCTAGGAGTTAGTTCTATAAGCATATCTATATCAAAATTAAACGATAGAGAGATCAAGGAGCGAACGTTTAGGATCGCAAAATCCGCTCAAAGGATGCTCCTCTGCAACTGGAAAGAATACGGGATTATTAACACGGCTCAGCTTTATTATGTCCACGAAATTATCTTCTCTAATACCTTAGCCGTTTTAAAGCAAGCAGACGGAGCCTCTATTCAAGAATTATTAAAAGGAACTATTCGGGGCAGTATTGGGGACGATTCATCATATAGAGAATCAACAACAAAAAGGATCGGGAGGATGTTAGGTCTAGCGTAAAAATGAACTTACCGGAAATTAATCAAGAAACATTTTTTAAAGTGGGAATTTTTTGTTTTGCAGTCATAGGCTTAGCCAATATAGGAAATTATTTTTATAGCTTAGAGATTCAAAATATTTTCTCCTCTATTGTTTCCTGGGCTGGAATCGTTTTTAATTTTGCCTTAATGTTCTTTTTCCTTTATTTGTATAAACAAACATCTATTAATATTGAAAACGTAGAGGAGTTTAATGATTTAGACGCCTTAATGGAGGAGATGAATAAGCAAGATGATAAAAAAAGAAAATTGTCAAGGAAAAACAAAAAGCGGGAATAGATGCAAAAAACCGGAAGTTATACTTAATTTATGCATAACACATTATAAACTTAAAATGGGATTAAATCAAGAAAAAAGAAGATATAAAAAACCTTGTCGAAAATGTGAGGAGTTTTTTATTCCTCAAACTAAACACTCGAGAGTCTGCGATTTATGCAAATCAACAACACGAAAAAGATTAAGGGGTTTTTTATATGAATAAAACAGCCATTTATATAAGGACGTCAACAGAGGAACAAACTCCGGAACTACAGCTCCAGGATTGTTTAAAGGTTCATTATGTAAATAAACAAGTAGATTATAAGGTTTTTGAGGATAAACAATCCGCCTGGAAAGATAATAAGGAAAGGGTTAGTTTTGAAACTTTAAAGAAAGAAATTAAACAAAAGAAATTTAATAATTTAATAGTTTGGGATTTAGATAGAATTTACCGGAACAGAAAGAATTTAATCTCATTTTTTGAATATTGCAAGATATATGATTGTAAGATCCATAGTTATCGCCAGCAGTGGTTAGAAAGCTTAAACTCGATAGAGCCTCCCTTTAATGATATTATGTTTGATTTAATGCTGCAAATTATGGGCTGGTTAGCAGAGGAGGAATCGAACAAGAAATCCGAAAGGGTTAAACTCGCAGTTTCTAAAAGGGGAGGAGTTACTAGATCCAAATATGGGAACAAATGGGGGCGTAAAACAATTAGCACTTATAAGATAAATCAAATCCACAATTTTTATAATTCGGATTTAAGTATGCGACAAATAGCTAAAGAGGTCGGAGTTAGTAAATCGGTTGTCCATAAAACCCTCAGAGAACTTAAGGAGAAAAAAGAGCTAAAATTAGGCTAAATTAAATCGGTCAATTAAAGGACGCTTAAACAAATGAAAGGAGGAAATATATAAAAAAATGGCTAGAAATGTTTTTAAAAAATTAAAAGATGAAAAATTAAGAAATATAGAAAAGGCAGAGCAAGAAATCAAAGAGGAGATCAAAGAGGAACTAGCGGAGGAGGATGAGGAGCAAAAGGATTCTCCAATGATGCAAATAAGAGAGATAGAGATCTCACTGCCTTTAATAAATGATAAATTAAATCATCTTATAGATCTATGCACTAAGATAGCAGAGGCGGCAGAAATAGAATAAATAAAATATTTTATTCATTTATTTTTTATTTTTTATTTTTTATAAGTTTACTTCCTCGTTGCCGGTACCAGGTAATCGCATTAATATACTTATTCGAACATTCTTTAGAACAATTATAACTCATTTTAGGACGGATAACTCTCCCCCATTTATTCGCTTTATTTGTCCGAACTACTTTCCCCCTATCTCTTATATAGGCTCTTTTTAAAAATTCTCTTTTGCATATTATACATTTTCTCTCGATTATCCTATCCATTTATTTTTTATAATCTATAGTAATATTATAAACTTTGGTTAAATTGTTGGGAACAATCCAGCCGTCAGCACTCCAATAACTATCCTGTTTATTTAAGTTATTAATACATTGTTCAACTCCCGGATTTAATTCGGCACACAGATAACAAGGCGACTTTAAAAATTTAGATTTATAAAAGAACTCCATTGTTTGATTAACCGCGATCATTCCTAAAGATACAACTAAGAAAACCATTAATAATAATTTTAATACATCTATTGTTTTTTTATCCATACTTTCCTATTTTCCCCCTATTATTATATATTGGCGATTGTCAGAGGTCGTTTTCGTCTTTTTCTAGGGAAATTTTATATTTTGAGGCGATATTCTTCCAGCGGTGTATGGTTCGGGTGGAAATATTGAAACACTCCGCAATTTTTTCCTTATCTAAAGGTAATAAAGATATTTGATATTGCAAAGTTAACAATTTCTTTTTATCTTTCCCCACTTTTTCCCGTTCCCCTATGCTCGCGATAGCCTCGTCCTTTTTTCTCTCGTATTCTGCCTCGTCTATAATCTTAGGGAGCATCCAAGGGAATGTCCCCCTAAAATTATAAAACTTTTTGTACTCTCTCCGCCTCCTAGATTTATAACTATAATATAATTGCTCCTTACTTTTCTTTTTAAAATAAACAAAATATCCTGGAGTTAATTCTCCCTTACTATAAACGTGAATCATCCCGATAGATCTATCTACGACAACATACTCCGGGAATTTAAAGAACTTGGTTATATTAATAATAAAAAAATGTTTCTTTTTCCTCGCCATCATTAAAAGTTTAATTAAATTCTTTTGTGCCTCTTTCCACCACTCATCACTTAAGCCGTCCAGGGCTGGCTCATCCCATACAAATATTTTTTCGCTCGAAGTCTTAGCGGCTGCAACTAATTCGTTTAATTGATAATAAAAACTATCGTTCGAGAAATGCCTCCCCGTTTTCTCTGCAATATAATAACCGACGCAACAACTCATATTAGTTTTGCCGTCTCCCTCCCCTCCCTCAACGAGTAGAACGTTATCGTTTTGATTTTTCCCGGTCATCCTCTTAATCATAAGATCCAGTTTATCAATAAGTAAATCTTCCATAGGATAATTTAAATCTGTTACTCTTAAGGTCGCCATTATAGCCCCTCGTCTCCCTTAGTCTTACCGAACATTTTAGCGTCATCAATCATCTCGTATAAAAACATCTCTATCTCATTTAAAGCTTTTTCAATGGCTGCGGTTCCTATCATATCCTTAGAACTTCCGCCCCATTTACCAATAAAAACCCTTTCGTGCTTATTTATAATAAATACAGCCCGATTTATTAAAACGTTATAATGATCTATTGCGTTAACCTGTTCCTTATCTTTTCCCTTTTTCTCCCGGGGAGGATATTTTTTATTTTTTATCTTATGCCTTATAACAATAAACAACTCCTTTAGATATTTAAAATAAAGGGGATGATTATTTATTTTCCTCGCCGACATAATATCCTTTAAATGAGTTCCCACTATTTCATTAGCGTAAATCATCCTTAAATCCCACGTTAAAGCATCTTGGTTATAAGTCTCACTCATTTTAAACAATATAGTATTAACCAATCTGTTAACACAATCCTTAAAATGTTAACAAAAGCGAATATTTAAATATTTGGTTATATTTTTATTTTTAATAAAAATGGGATGGTGGTCTAGAGTTAAAAGCTATTTTTCAAAACCTAAAGCCAGCTCAGCTCCTCCCGCAGCAGCAACTCCAGCCCCACGACAAACCACAACAATAACAAAAGTAAGCCCGACTAAAAGGTCGGTGGTCGTAACAGATTACACAACAGGGGAGAGCGTTAAAACCACGACGATAACGCCCTCGCGATCCCGAGGAGGAGGAGGAGGCGGAACAACTACAACACAAACTTACACTCCAGCCCCGGCTCAAGTTCCCGTTAGTCAACAATTGGGAAAAACTCAAGCTATAGCCGTCGCAAGTTCTCCCGGAACTTTAGCCTCTAGCATTAGAGGATCAACTATCCAGCCCGGGGATGCTCCGGGAGTTACTTCTATACAGCCTTACACATATACGGGAAAGATAGGGGAGAGATACGAACGCCCTTTAGGCACGACTATAGCTCAATCGGGCAAAAGGGCTTTAAGCGTTGGGTTAATTGGTGGGGATTGGCTTAATCCTTTTCAAAGGTATAAAGAATATGTCGCTAAACCATTCGAATATTATAAACCTAAAGCCTATCAAAAGGTCGGCTATGTTGAGCCTCCGCCAATGAGAGGAACAGAAATCGGTTATAATCTCCCGGAAAGTGAGCGGGTTAAATTACTTCCTCCAGGCTATGCAGACACCTCAAAAGATACTTATTATGATGTTTCAGAGAGACAAAAGGCGGAGTTATATCGTAGATCCGGTTTACCATATACCGGAGAGGCTGCGGCGGTTCTGCCTCAAAGGATTACGGAGGATGTTGTTAAACAACTTAGCCCGGAATATGAGGAGAAATTAAGCGGCAGAGTTAAAACTTTAAGAGGATCTTATCAAACCCGAATAGATACGGGAGACATAACTCTCGAACAAGCGAAAACGAGATTTCAATCAGATATAAATAAGTTAACGCAAGGAGCCAATATCGAATTTGAAAAAGAGGCAACGCAATTAGCCGGAACAAGAATAAGAAAAGTCGGCAGAGGGATAGATTTCGCCACAAGATACGAAAGTAAGATTTCTGAATCCTCAGCTATGCCCGTCATTAGAGGAACGGGGACAGCTCTAAAGATAACGGCTTTGGTTGGAGCAACAACTTTTGGAGGATCTATTCCCACAATCGCCGCAGCAACATATTTAGGAGCAGTAACTCAAAAGGACGTTTTGCAATATTCCTTACAATATGGAAAGCTAACAACTGGGCAGAAAGTTACGGGAGCGGCATCTATTGGATTAACGGGAGCGGCTGCATATTATACAGGGAGGCTCGGGATGTCGAAATATTATTCAGAATGGAGGGGTATTATTTATAGCGATCTAGCAGCTAAAAGGGGAATAACTACGGGTAAACTTTTACAAGCAGATAAGAGGGGAGCGGTTTATGGATTAAAAACAACTAGAACACGAGGAGCTTATACGTCCATAACTTCCCAAAAGGTAGCTATAGCAAAAACCGGAGAGGGGAGTTTTGGATTTAGAACAAGCGGCAAAACTAGAACGCGGATCTTTGATCCGGAAACAGAGAGATTTATAACGACGACTCAATCCTTTAAAACAGGCGGGAAGATTCCCGCAATAACGGAGGGCATAACAATCAAACGGGAGGGTACTAGGATCTTTTATCCGGATGTTACAGGGAGTTATGGATCCGGTTTTTATTATGCTCCAGGATCTAAGCCGTTGAAAGAGTTTTCTTTTATTGGAGCATCTAAGGAAACAAAAAGAGGATTTATAGTCGCGGGAGGTAAGGGGATTGGATCCGCTCGCCGGATGCCTGGGGCAAGTAGTGCGACAGCTTACGGCTCAAGGGTTAGCACGGCGGGGTTTATTCGTAAGGATAAAGCTTTAATAGATGAATCTACGCGGTGGATCCCTGGTTCCGGAACTAAAAGCTCGGATCAATATTTTAAACAACTCTACGGCTTAGATGTTGGAGGCTCTGCGGCAGGGATAGGAACAACTACTCAGCAAATAGGATTAAAAAACTTAGCAACTAAAGGGATCCGGGGAGGGGTTGGAGCCGCTGCAATAGTGGGAACATCTCAAGCAGTCAGAGCCGCATCCACTCGTTTAACTACTCCCACAACAACAGCCGCCTCTTTAACTCCTCAACGGGTTAGAACTTCCGGAGTTCAAATCCCCACTACTTCCCAGTTAGGTTTAACTCGTCAGAGGTTAGATAGTGGCGTCAGAACTAGGTCTCTTTTAGGCTCTGCGACTTCTCCGGCTTTTAGTATTACCCCCACACAAATACAGCCTCAAGCACAGATCACGGGGCAAGCTCCAGCATTAGGCTTAGCTCCTATCCAAACATTTAAACCGGGCTTAATATCTCCGGTTGTAACTCAAGGTTTTACGCCGGGCTTTGATCCATTATATCAAGGTGGATTTATTCCTCCGCCATTTTTTGCTTTAGCTCCCGGAGGTTTAGGTCTAGGAGCAAAATCTATAAGGGGAGGGCGGAGAGTAACGCAATATACTCCCTCGTTCTCGGCACTATTATTTAATATAAGAGGGAAAGCTCCGAAAACTACTCCTAAAACTGGACTAGGATTTCGCCCAATTACCAAAGGATTTAAATTTAAAACTGGATTGGATTTCGCGGGGTTAAAATTTTAATGAAAAAGTTATTTATTTTTATGGTCTTAAGTATATTATTAAGTTTAACTATAGTTTCAGCGGGGATCAACTCTATAAACTATCCTTATGATAATGATATAATAACTCATTCTTTAAATATTCCCTTAGATGTTTCGTCGTCAGCCTCTACAAATTGCGTTTTATATTATGATTCCTCAACGGGAGCCGTTCCTTATAATCAATCTGTTGGTTGTTCCGGGATCACTGAGATAGATCTCCCAAACGCCAACGGAGTTTATAATTTAACTATCTCAGACGACGCCGGCTCTACTAAAAAGATTAAGATTACTTTAGAAAAACCGGAGGGGATTTTAATAACGGCAATCTATATTTTAACTTTTGCTATACTTTTAGGGATGTTATTTATTTTTATTATAACCTTGGCTAAAATCTCCGTGGTGGATCTTAATGTTTATAATGTTGCGGTTTCGTTAACATTCTATTTTGCTTTATTAATCTCTTATCAATTAAATCAAGAATACGCCAATGTTCCTTTTATATTGGATTGGTTAGATTTATTAATTAAAATGGGAGGCTATTTATTGGTAGTGGTTCCCCTGGTTGGTTTTGTTATAACTTTGATAATTAAATCGACTAAGAAAGGAGACGTCGTCGATACTAGAGATTTAACAGGGGGGAAATTGATGCGATATGGCTAAAAGATATCAATGGGTAAGGATGAGAAAAGAGGACTATGAGAAGATAGTCAGAACTAAAAAACAGCCTATTCAAAACGAGATTAGGATGCTTATGAACAAGCCGGATTTTAATTTAAAAGATACTCAGTTATTTAGATTAGCGGCGGCGAGTGTTTGGGATCTAGGAGATAACTATAAAGAAAAGATTTCCCGGACTATTAAACGCAAAGGGGGAGGGTTTAAAATATGAATAAAAAAGCTCAGTTTGATAATCCTTTAATTTTATTCGCGGTTCTAGTTATAGGGCTTTTAATTATTGCTCCTATAATGTTGAAAGTAATGCGGGAGATTCAAACTCCTTTTTCGGATTCATTGGGTAATATGAGCGGCGGGGGAATTGTGGGGCAAACTAATTTTAATGCAGTTATTCAAACCGGGATTAATTTTTGGGATAAGGTAGTTATAGCCGCCTTTATCTTTGCGGTAATGATGTTGTTCGTCTCCTCGTTCTTAGTGGATGCTCATCCGTTTTTTATAATACTATATATATTTATGAGCTTTATGTTAATTTTATTCGCTCCGAATATTATAACAGCAGTAGATCAGATTTACGATAGTGCAAGTTTTGCGGAGGAAACGGCTATGCTTACCTTTATGGATACATTAAGGACATATTATGCAGAGTTTTTGGTCGCTATGATGTTTGTTACGGGGATTATAATTTATGGTAAATTATTTTTATTAAATAGATCTGCGGGGGCTAGAAGATGAAAACAGGTTTAAAGTTAGCTTTATTATTATTTTTGTTAGCTATATCCACAATCTTAGGATTGTCGCAAGTTACAGCGGCGGACTGGGATAATAGACTCACTTATGAGGATGAGGATATGACGGCAATTATAACGAACGCTTTTGGATTAGGGAAACAATTAGGAAAAGCGACTCTAACATCCCACGAAAGCCCGACACATATACGGAACGTTATAAGAGGGGAGGATCGGGTTGTAATGTATTACGATTTTAAAGAGTGGGATCTATATGAGAACGGGCTGGGAGAAGTTACTTTTATTAATAAAAGAAACGGGCGAGAAATAGAAAAGGATTATCATTTTGTTAAAGAGGTTTACAGCTATAGCACATACAACACTTATGAGGATGTTTGTAGTGATGTTTATAATGATGTAAATAAAACTTGGGATAATGTTTGTATTAAAAACAAAACAGGAACTGAAGAAGTTAAAAAAGCAAGCTGGGAGAAAATCGGAAAAGATATTCCTAAAGGAGACGTTCGGATCGGATTAGCCACGGACGTAGATAGTCGGGATTATATTGATGCAATTTGGAAAATAGCGGGTTTAAAAGTTAGCAAACATAGTGCTTGGGTGGAATCGTTAAATGTGGGGCTGGTCGCATATTATAATTTTAATGATAGTGCCGACAATGTAGCGGGTAGAAATAATCTAACCAATTGGGAGGGAACTCCGACATATAGCTCCTCCAATTGTTTAATTGGAGATTGTGGGCAAGTAAGTATAAACAATAACTTTGGATTAGAGCAAACTCCCTATATGAATACATCAATGAGTTACACTATGAATTTTTGGGTTAGATATACAAGTGCATCGGAGATTTATGCAGTTTATTTGGGTATAGAGAATAATTTAGCATTATTTGGACACGATACACACGAGGAATGGTATTCACGAGATGTTTGGACAGGAACGGGAGTTCCTAACGGAGCACCAACACTATTTGACCAATGGTATATGTTTACGATAGTAAGAGATAAATCTAATAATAATTTAACTTGGTATCACAACGGAACACAAGTTAATAAAATGGGGTTTGCTGGAGGTAGTGGAACAAGTGGCTCAACACAAAACCAATATGACACTTGGACTTTAGGAAGTCATTGGCAATATTCAAGCAGAGAATTAGTCGGGCAATATGACGAGATGGGCTTTTGGAACAGAACGCTCTCGGGGGACGAAATCAAAAATTTATTCAATTCGAACAATGGGATAACCTATAAAAAGGATTTCCCCTCTCCTCCAGCAATAAGTTTTATATCGCCACTCTCTCAAAATTTTACCTCCTCGCAAACCTTAGAGTTTTCATCTAACGCGAGTGATAACGTAGAGGTCACAAATATAACCCTTATTATAAACGGGGTTGCGAATTATACACAGACAGGATCAGCAACAACTTTAACTTTTAATCAAAGTCTTACTTTAGGCGACGGCAATTATGATTATTATTTTAAAGCCTCGGATGATGAGGGATCCACAGCCTCGACAGGAAATCAAAGTATTATAATCGATAGCGTAGCCCCACTTATAAATATAACTTCGCCTCTAAACGATACGAATTATCTAGCAACTCAAACGCCTTTTAATGTTACTATAAATTATACTATTTCAGATATTAATTTACAAAGCTGCTGGTATTATAACGGATCCTCAAACGTAAGTTTAACGTGTGGGAATAATATAACCCAGGGATTAGATCCCGGGTGGACTTATTTTATAATCTATGCAAACGATAGCCTCGGAAATCAAAACAGCCGGGCAATAAATTTATTTATAAATTCCTTAAGTTATGGAGTAGAATATCAAAACACAATAATCGAGGGGCAAAATTCAACTTTTTATTTGAACATAACCGCGACAAATATAACAACGCTAGCGGGGAATTTAACATATAACTCAACAAAATACAGCCTCGAGGAAGTAACTAACAACGGAACATTTGGAAGATTTAGCCGGACTCTAACCGCTCCATTTGTAACGGCAGACAGAAATCACACTTTTAATTTTAGTTTTGCTCTTAATGGAGTTTTATTTAATACCTCAACATATAGCCAAATAGTTTATAATATTCCGGCTTTGGTTGTTCAATCCTCTGTTTGTTCCCCCGCGGCTTATAATTTTAGTTTACACGACGAGCAAAATTTAACAGATATAAACGGAACGTTTGAATATAATTTCAGATATGGAACAACAGCCAACAATAGTTTTGTTTCAACGTTCGGACAAGTCTCTAATACTCACGAATTATATTTATGTATAAATGATAGTTTGTCGAGTGCTGGAAATTGGAGCCTCGGAGGTGGGGAAATATTTTATCGATCTCCCTCTTATGTAGATAGAAGATATTATTTATTTGAGGATTCCGAATTGAGCAATAAAACGCGGAACGTTTCGTTATTTGATTTACTAAGCACAACTCAAACCTCCTTTAAATTAGAAGTAGAGGATACATCTTTAAGCCCTTTTGTGGAAAAATTCACATCTTTATTAAGGTGGTACCCGGATCTTAACGAGTATAAAGTCGTTGAAATGGGGCAGACAGACGAAAACGGAAACACTATTCTCCACGTTAGGACGGAGGATGTTGATTATCGGATCGCGGTTTATGAAAGAAACGGCTCTTTAATAAAATTAGAAGATCCCACGCGTTTCGTTTGCTTGGTAGATCCTTGTACTTATACTTTAAGAATCTCCCCCGGAGAAAGAGATTTTACTTCTATATTTGATTTAGATTATAGTTTTACTTTTAACCGATCTACTTCGATATGGGATCTTATTTATTCGGATAGCTCTGAGTTAACCACAGGCATAAATTTAACTATTTACAAACTAACTGGAACGAGCATCCTCCCGATATGTTCTAATATAGCAACAGGATCAACGGGAGCTGTTAGCTGCAATACTTCCGGATATACGGGAACTCTTAAAGGGGTAGCCGTTAGAACAGCATCTCCGGGCGTTGCCTTAGCTGAGATGATAATCACAACGACGACGACGGCTTTTAGTTCTCAGTTTGGTTTATGGTTAGCCCTATTAATAGCTATCCCTATCGTTTTTATATTCTCTATGATGTCCCCTATAGCTGCGGTTATAGGTGGAGTAATTGCAATAATTCCCGCCTTTTATTTTGGAGCTATAAGCTGGGCGGTTATAGGTGGAATAATAATTTTAGGAGGTATAACGATTCATTTTTTGAAACGTGTGGGATAAATGGGAAATCTTAGCGGCTGGACTGAGGGAATATTGTTAACTTTAGCTTTTTTAACTATAAGCGGGTTAATATTCTCAGCTATGAACGTGCAATATGGAACTAATTATAATCTAGGATTAACGGATAATAGTAACGCAACACAACTATTTATAGATTATCAAGATACAGCGGTGGAACAAGTAACAGGCGGAGAGGTTGATTTCGACGCACAGAACGGAATTACTTTAAAATCCTCTTATGGATTGGCTAAGGATGCGATAAATATAGCCTGGACTTTTATAACTGGTGGATTTATTGAAAATTTGGCTCAAGCTTGGAATGTAGGACAAGGAGGTTTGGTCTTTGCGAGGATCTTAAGGGTAATTTACTTTTTAAGTTTAGTATTTGCTTTATTATTCGCATTGTTTAAGGTAAAATTATAAAATGGCTGCGATAAATTGGAGTAATATAACGGACTTCGCACAAATACCCGGAGCGGCAAACACAGCAACAAGCGGGAGTTTTTGGAGTTCAACGTTTTATATGTTGTGGGTGATCTTAATTATGTTGCTCGTTGGATATGGGTTCGAGGTTGCGATCGTAGTCTCGTCTTTTATTATGATGATCTTAGGGACATTATTAGTTTACGCCGGTTTAATGGCTTGGGAGCATTTGGTTAGCGTGGTCGCCCTATTGTTATTTATGTTCCTATATATAATTTGGAGTTCCCCAAAAGTGCGAAATTAAGGTTTTTGTTAACATTTTAAAGCTAAAGTGTGGTATAGGATTTAAAAAGAACTATCTCTAAATTTAATAATGATAAAATTCTATAGACTGGAAAACCTGCAACTTCCAGCAAAACGAGGCAGAATATAAAAGGAGGTTTAAAATATGTTTAATAATCTTACAAATTTAGGATATGGTATAATAGTATTTGCTATTTTGATTGGTGTTGGATCTGTCGTTCTTTTTGAGTTCGGAAATGCAACAGGCGGAACAGCAAACACAAACGTTCAATATTTACTAACTCAGTTAGGAAGTGGAGGGCTAGCTGGATGGGTTCCGGCAATAATTGCTATATCAGTAGGTCTATTGTTCTTAGGAGCTTTTGCTTTAGGAACTGGAAAAGGAAGAAGATAATATTAAACGTGGTTTAACAAAACTATGTTTGATAATATCACTTCTTTAGGATATGGAATTATAGTCTTTGCTATTTTGATAGGTGTTGGATCAGTCGTTCTTTATGAATTTGGCGGTTCGGTTGGTTGTGAGAGTGCGGGGTTCCCCACTTGGAACAGCTCAGCGGGGCAATGTCAAAACACAACGGGAGGACAACAGGCTCCCTCATCTGCCGCCCATACTAACACAGATTATCTGTTAACTCAGTTAGGAAGTGGAGGTTTATCGGGTTGGGTTCCGGCGATAATTGCTATATCTATAGGTTTATTGTTCTTGGCGGCGTTCTTTTTAGGACAGCCAAAAGGTCAAGGCGGTAGATACTAAGGACTTTTTTATTTTTTTTTTATTTTTTTTTATAATCAACAAACAATCACAAGGAGGAAAAAAGAACAATATGGTAAAATATGTAATAACAGCTTATAATCCTAAAAAAAGAAAAAGAGTTATCGGGACTCATAAATGGAAAACTAAAGCTAAAGCTAAAGCAATTATAAAGCAAGTTCCTAAAAAGGATCGTAAAACACGATTTAGAAATATGAGAATTAGAAAGGTTAAATGTTAAATAATCACAAGGAGGAAAAAAATGCCGAAATCAAGAATAAAAGCACACTATAGGAAGATTAAAGGTCGAAAGACTAAGATCCGAATACGTGGTCATATTAGGAAAAGAAAATATAAATAATTTTAACAATCGTTAATTATTATTACCGATAGGTTTATATAGAATAGCCCCCTAAAAGTATAATGGAAAAAAGAAAAGAGGACAAGGGAGGTATTAAAAGGATTGGATATATTAAACCAGTTAGAGCTTTTATCTGTTCAAGATGTGGTCACGATTGGATCCCTCGTCAAAAGGAATACAGGGAAATAGATAATAAAAAAGCCCCGATTGCTTGCCCGAAATGTAATTCTCCTTATTGGAAAGAATCGCGGAAAAATCCTCCCGAAAATAATTCTAATGAATAACAAGAATCAGTCAGATTTAGCGAAAGCTTATTTTAATTTAGGTGTTGAGAAAAGGCGAGCTATGAAAGAAGTTTCTAGCCAATTAACTAAAGAAATGAACGAATTTTTAACCACTACAAACAATAAAAATAATAATCTTCATAATTCTATTTTTTGGGGTTATCTCGAAATCGACTTTGTAATACCTTGTAATACCGATATACGAGAGCATACAAATCCCGCCTCAAACGTAATACGTGGTATTCAAAAGGTAACACGCAGTAATACAAATCATCAAAATAATGGGGAGGGATCGAGCTTTTGAGAATGGGGGGTATTTAAATGTTTACCCGATTTACACGGCATACGTCGTATTACAAAAAATATCTAAATATAATATAATGTATAATGTAATTGTATTGTATTGTAATACGTTACGATTAAAATATACATTACTACTACAAATCAAAATCAAAAGTAACACGGAGTAATACAATGAAAGACATTTTAATAGCCACTACAATTCGATTAGAGCCTCAACAATTAGCTAAAATAAGAGGGGCAGAAATTAATTTATCTGAGTGGGTTCGGAATAAAATTAATGAGGAACTATTAAGCTTAGGAGAGATTAACGACACTTTAAAGGATCTAAATGAAAGAATGGAATATTATAATAAATTAAAAGAAATCGCGAAATTAAAGGACGAGGATCGAAACAAAGTTCCACTGGAAGAAATGGGGTTCTTAATTGAGACAA
>TARA_R110002020_G_scaffold5179_4_pt1 | contig 16202 bp, 22 predicted proteins | sample TARA_R110002020 | Tara Oceans TARA_R110002020 (sample SAMEA4396489) | marine metagenome | biome: Westerlies Biome; feature: [MES] marine water layer (ENVO:01000295) within the mesopelagic zone...; material: water (ENVO:00002006), including particulate matter (ENVO:01000060) such... | reverse complement strand
CGCCCAGCACCTTCTGCCAGGAGAAGGTGACGACGTCGAGCTTGGCGAAATCGAGATCCTGCGCGAACGCCGCGGAGGTGGCGTCGCAGATGGTCAGGCCCTGGCGTTGGGCCGGGATGAAATCGGCGTTCGGCACGCGCACGCCGGACGTGGTGCCGTTCCAGGTGAAGACCACGTCGCGGTCAAAATCGATCGTGGACAGATCCGGCAGTTCGCCATAGGGCGCGGTGATCTTGCGGGTGTCGGCAAGCTTCAGCTGCTTGACCACGTCGGTGATCCAGCCTTCGCCAAAACTTTCCCAGGCGACCATGTCGACGCCGCGGGCGCCGAGCATCGACCACAGCGCCATCTCGACGGCGCCGGTGTCCGACGCCGGCACGATGCCGATGCGGTAGTCGTCCGGCACGCCGAGGACTTCGCGGGTGAGGTCGATGGCCTGCTTGAGCTTGGATTTGCCGATCTTGGCCCGGTGCGAGCGGCCGAGAGCCGCGTCGGAGAGTGCTTCAGGCGTCCAGCCGGGACGCTTGGCGCAGGGACCAGAGGAAAAACGGGGATTTGCCGGACGCAATGCCGGCTTGGTGTCAGTCGTCATATGGCTATCCTTCCAGATAGTGGCCCCTCGTTGGGGAGGGGTGGCCCACAGCGGCTATACTCCAAAGTCTGGAAAAAGCGCAAGTCCCTCAGACGATTATGTTGCAGGTTCATGCAGCACCGTGTCGAACGAAGCCGGAACGCGCGGCAAAAAGTGGCACAAAATTGACACAAGCAGTTCACCGCATGTTCCGCCCGATCAAACGGAAAACGCCGTCCCGGCTGGACCCCGGAACGGCGCTGATGCAGATGAAAAAACGGTAGTTTTCCAAGAAAATGCTTACCACGAAGCCGGCTCCCCCGCAAGTCAGGCGGCGCTTTGGTTCGCGAAAAACCGTGATAAGTGCCCGCATCCGATTGTGCCCTTCCTGAAGCACACCTTCGGGATTTCTGCTCTTGACGCCGTGCTCGCCATCCAGGCGGCCAAGGCAGGCGACAAATGAGCGCGGCGATAGAGATCAGCCCCGCGCTGTTGCGGACACGGCTTGTCCAGGCTGGTGCGCAACCGTCCGATTATGAAATTCAGATGGCGGCTGGCCTGGTGGCAACGCGATCGGCTCACAAGACCGCAGCCGCGCTCGGTGGTGCCCTGCCCGGCTTTGGCAGGTACGGTTTCCAGTGGCGCAACTTCAATGAGAACCGCCGAGCCTTGGCGCATGCCGGGCGGCGTGTGCGGGGTGGTGACGGGCGCTTGCCGAACCGTATCCGTGAGGCGTACCCGGAAGGACAGCGGGCGGCGCTCAGTGTGATCGCCGAGGAGGTCGCAAAACGCGGGCGCTGCGAACTCATGATCCATCAGATAGCCAACCGTGCGCGAGTGTCTACCAGGACGGTGCAGTACGCCTTGGCGCGGGCAAAGCACGCAGATGTCGGACACATCACTGTGACCGAAGTCAAGCGCGGACGAGGCTACAGAAACCGCCCGAATGTTATTCGCATTCGCGATGCGAACTGGCTTTTTTGGATCAAACCGCGAGCAGCGAAGGCTTCGGGAAAAGGGTGCAAGGAAGTGCATACCCATGAGTCCAATAGGCTCAATCAAGGGTCAGAGAGTGGGGCTTCTACTGTTTCAGCAAGCCGAGAGCCTAGCGCCAAAGCCGAGAAAGGGCTCTTGAGGGGGAATGTGCCGAAAAATCGATGTCGCCAGCCACGCGCTACGCCCTGACGAAAGCTCTGATCCATCCCATCAGCTGTGAATCGACGATGGTTTGAACCATCGGTGTAAACCTGTGTCTTGATGGCAGTGTCGGCGGTGAAGTATGCGTCGGCCAAGTTAGCCGGAGGGCCTGCAAATTTGCAGACCCTGGCGGTCTCTCTGGCGTCGATCGGACTCCGGGGGGGGTGGGCTAGAACTTTCGGCGCGCCCTGGGGACCGGCGGGGGGAGGTTCGCACGAGAATTTTTCCAATTGAGAAGATTTTCGGTTTAAGAACAAGGCATTACGCCCGTTTCCCTTGGCCGTAGTTGTCAAGTTGTCTTGGTGCAGGCCGAACGCGCATAAAATAGGCATGCGGATCTGGCCCTTCTACCGAGAGAAAAAAGCGTTGACCGACGAGCAGCTGCTCGATCTGCTCGGCACGGGCGTGACGACTTCGACCGGCCTTTCGGTTTCCATCGATATGGCGCTCCGCGTTCCGGCTGTTGCCGCTGCTGTCCGCACGATCAGCGAGGCGGCGGCATCCCTCGATATCCGCGTGGTCGAGATCGCCGACGATCGAACCGAGACCGCTGTCGCCGATCATCCGGTTACAGCGCTCTTGCGCGACGAGGCGAACGAATGGACAAGCGGCTTCGAGTTGATCCGCCAGCTGGTCGTTGATGCGCTCTGCCGTGACCAGGGCGGACTCGCCTGGGTGAACCAGGTGCGTGGGGAGCCCGTCGAAATCATCCGATACCGGCCCGGCATCATCGCTACGGATTATGACTCCGATGGAAGCGGCCGGCCTTCCTACCGCATCAACGGCATTGCCAAGCCTGCCGGCGAAATCATTCACGTTCGCGGCACCTTCGAAAAATCGCCGGTCACTCTCTGCCGCGAAGCTATCGCCGTTGCTCTCGTGATGGAGAAACATGCCGCCCGGTTGTTCGGCAAGGGCGCTCGACCGGGCGGCGTGATCGAGACCACGAAGAATGTGGGCGACGATGGCACCCGGAAGATGCTGGCCGGTTGGAAGGCCGCCATGGAAGGCGCTGACAACGCCGGCCGCACCGGCATTCTATGGGACGGCGCGACCTGGAAGCAGATGACCTTGTCCAGTGTGGACGCGCAATTCCAGCAACTCCGGCTTTTCCAGATCCAAGAGATTGCGCGGGCGTTCAACATGCCCGCATCCATGGTCGGCGATCTCAGCCGCGCCACCTGGTCGAACTCGGCCGAGATGCAGCGCCAGTTCCTTCTACTCTGCCTTGAGCCCTGGCTGCAGGCTGTCGAGGGCGCGCTGCGCCGTGCACTGTTCTCGACCGAGGACCGCAAGCGCTTCGCCATCCGCTTCGATCGCGACGACTTCTCCAACGTTGACCTGGCCGTCCGCGCCACCGCGATCAATTCGCTGGTCTCCTCCCGCGTGATCAATCCGAACGAGGGCCGCGCCTGGCTTGGCGGATTGGCACCCTATGAGGGCGGCAATGAATTCGCGAATCCGAACACCGGGGCAAGTCAGCCCGGATCACAGTCACCGAAATCCGACGACGCTGTAGCCGAGGAGCTGCGGCGCGAAATCGAAAGGCTCCGCAATGGAACTGAATGACCTTTCCAAGATCGCCAGCGACCAGGAAGCCGGCCATGAATTCGAACTGCTCGATCCGGTGCAGAGCGATCCGACTGGCATCAAGCTCACCATCGCCGGGCCCGACAGTGAGATTGCCCGCAATGCTCGCTTCGAGATGGAACGCGAGATCGCGCGACTGTCGAAGCGCAAGGATGGACTGACACCGGAAGCCCGAGATGGGCTGATGAATGACTATTTCTGCACCGTCACACTCGGCTGGAATGTCACCGAGGCCGGTGAGCCGGTTCCCTTCTCCAAGCCCAACCTGCTCCGCCTGATCAAGGCCGGGGCCTGGGTGCGCGGCCAGATCGATCTCTTCGCTGCCGATCGCTCGCCGTATTTCGGAAGGGGCGAGTAATGGAACGGCTGTTCATCGAAACCAAGTTCATCGCCGACGACGCCGGGGCAATCTCCGGTGTCGCCTGGAAGTATGACCAGGGCGACCGGATCGGCGACTGGGTGGCACCTGGCGCATTCACCAAGGCCGCGTTCCCGATCCCGATGCTGGCCTTCCACGACATGGCCGATCCGATCGGCGTCTGGGATGCAGGCGAGGACAAGGGCGGGGCTTGGCACGTCAAGGGCCGGTTGCTGGTCGACGAGGTGGCAAGAGCCCGCGAGATCCGCGCTCTGGTGCGCGCCGGCTCGGTCAAGGGCCTGTCGATCGGGTTCATCTCGCAGAAGACAGAACCGCGCAAGGGCGGTGGCCGGATCATCATATCGCTCGAACTCCTCGAAGTCAGTCTGGTGACAGTCGGAATGCATCCCGGAGCAACGGTGACATCCGCGAAATCCGCGGTTCAAGCGCTGAAGCTTGCCGCCGCACTAAACCGCGCAACCGCGCAATTCGAAAGGAACTGAAATGCATCACGTCATGCAGAATTCACTGCGCAACAGCGTGGCAATCATTCGCAAGGGCGATGACGAGGATCCGGTATCGATCGTCACCAAGTCGCTCGAAGACCTTCAGAAGGCCGTCGACGAACGGCTGAAAAAGGTCGAAGGCGGCACCGAGCTCAAGGCTCTGATGGATCGCCTGGCCGAACTGGAAAAGAAGGCCAACCGGCCGGGCGGCGCAGCTGACAAGAACGAGGCTGCGGAGATCGAGCGCAAGGCTCTGGCGACCCTGCTTCGCACGGGCCTGGACGCGGACATCAAGGCGGCATCATCCGACAGCGACCCGGCAGGCGGCTATTTCGTGCTGCCAACCGTCGACATGTCGATCCGCGAATTGATGACGGATCTGTCGCCGCTGCGCGGCCTGGCCGAAGTCGTCACGATCTCGACCGATCGCTATGAGCGCTTCTACTCCATGGGCGCGCGCGGTGCGCAGTGGGTATCTGAGCGCGATGCTCGCCCGCAAGATACGGCACGGCCGGAGCTGATCAAGCATTCTTATCCGGTCTCCGAACTCTATGCCGCGCCGGCTGCGACCCGTCATCTGCTTGACGATGCCGCAACGGACATCGCCGGCTGGCTGATCCGCAATGCCACGCATGATTTCGCCGAGACCGAGGGCGAAGCCTTCCTGACCGGCGCTGGCACAGATGGCATACCGCGCGGACTGCTCGACTATCCGACGCTCGCCACCAAGGACTTCACCCGCGCCTGGGGCAATTACCAGTATATCCCGGCCGGCCACGCATCCGCGCCGACCGATGGCAATCTGGTCACGGCCTGCATCTCGATCGTGTCGAAGCTTCGCAAGCCTTACAAGGGCAATGCCCGCTGGTTGATGAACTCGACCACGGCGGCGCGGCTCATGGGCATCATGGATGAAACCGGCCGTCGCCTTTGGGCTCCGACCGGCAACCTGATCGAGGGCGTCGAGCATCCGCTGCTCGGCTACCAGGTCGAGATTGACGAGGGCATGCCCGACATCGCCGATGGTGCAGGGGCTCACCCGATCGCATTCGGCGACTTCCGCCAGGGCTACGTCATCGTCGATCGCCAGGGCGTTCGCATCAACCGCGACGAGCTCACCGTCAAAGGTCGCGTGATCTTCGACGTCTACAAGCGCGTGGGCGGCGGTGCCGGTGATTTCAACGCCATCAAGTTCATCAAAATCGCGGCATCGTAAGGAGGCCTGATCATGCGCAAGGATTCATATTCAAACACCAAGGTGCTGGCCTCGCTGGTCCCGGCCGTACATACCGCGACCCTGAAGGGCTCGACCGTCGACACCAAGGGTTTCGGCACGGCGCTGCTGGTCGTGAACACCGGGGCGATTGCCGGTGATGGTCTCTATGTCATGTCGCTGGAGGAAAGTGACACGACCACGGATGGCGACTTCGACGATGTGGCTGCAGCGGACGTTATGGGCGATGCCCTTCCGGAAAGCCTCGCAGCGAGCACCGTCTACCGGCTCGGCTACATCGGCAAGAAACGCTACGTGCGGGCCGTGATCACGAAAACGTCCGGCACCTCGATCGCAGCCGGTGCGGTGTTCGTTCTCGGTACACCTGCCCTCGCTCCGGTGGCCTGATCATGGCAACCCGCGCTCCCCGTGTCTGCGGCCATTGCGGCAAAACTCACCTGTCGGGCGAGGAATGCGCGCTGGTCGCAGAACGGGCGCGGGCTCGCAAGGCCAAGGCCGACAAGAACAGGCCCAATGCCAGGGCGCGGGGATATGACCGCGAATGGGAAAAGGCCCGTGCCGATTACCTGAGCGTCTATCCTTCCTGCCGTCGGTGCGGTTCTAAGGCCGATCTCGTCGACCACATCACGCCAATCAAGGTCGCGCCGCATCGTCGGCTCGACCGAACCAATTTTCAAAGCCTGTGCACCACCTGCCATTCCGCATGGAAGCAGGCGCAAGAAAGGAAATCGAAATGAGCAAGCTTTTCGCAACGGCCGGTTCCCGGCTGTACATCGGCGGGGTGAAGACCTTCGCCGGCACTGATTTCGTCGCCTCTGACTTCTCCGCTGAATCGTGGGTGGAAGTCACCGGAACCACCGATCTCGGCGCGCTCGGCGATACCGCGCAGCTGATCTCGTCGGATCAGGTCAACTCTGGCCGCACCCGCAAGCTGAAGGGCACCAAGAACGCCGGCTCGATGCAGGTGGTCGCGGACCTGGACTATTCCGACGCCGGGCAGCTGGCACTGATCGCAGCGGAAAAGACCAAGGACAGCTACGCCTTCCGCCTGGTCTTTAACGATGCACCGAGCGGCGGCACACCGTCCGAGCGGCTGTTCACCGCCTACGTCATGTCGGCATCCGAACAGATGGGCTCAGCGAACACGGTCCAGCAGCTGCAGACCACCCTCGAAATTGACAGCAACATCGCCCGCGTTGCGGCGGCTGCATAAGCATTGATGAGATGACCGATATCACAATCACCGCCGCCAACGTCGCGGCCGGCGCGAATGCCGTCACCACCTCCGGCAAGGCCGGGGCAACCATCACGGCCGGCCAGGTTGTTTACCGTGATGCCGCTACCGGCAAGTTCAAGCTGGCCGACAGCAACAGCGCCACCGCCGCCGATAAGGACGCAACCGGCATCGCCTTGAACAGCGCTTCCGATGGCCAGCCGCTCACCGTCCAGACGGCAGGCGACATCACCATCGGCGCAACCGTGGTCGCGGGAACTGCCTACTACGCCAGCGAGACAGCGGGCGGCATCCAGCCGGCCGCTGATGTCGGAACCGAAGACGTGATCCTGATCGGCATTGCCAAGAGTGCAAGCGTCATCGGGCTTAAGATCTTCGACACTGGCGTGACGGTGGCCTGATCCATGGCGCTCACGGTCGACGATCTCAAGACACAGTGCAACATCGACGGCACGGCAGACGACGCGGTTTTGACCCGTCTGCTGTCGACCGCGACAAAGCATGTCGAGAGATCGCTCGGCTTCGCCCTGACTGACACAGACCAGCTTCCGGACGGCGCGCCCGAGGATCTTGAGCATGCCGTCCTGATGCTTGCCGCTGACTGGTACGAAAACAGAGAAGCCTCGCTGATCGGTGTATCCGGCCAGGCGGTGCCGTTCGGCGTCCGCGACATCATCAACAACTATCGCCGCTACACATTCGGGCTTTCCGATGACGCTTGATGATGGCGGGATAGGGCGGATCAAGGCCCGTTTGGCGGCAATCCCCGATGCGATCAAGGAAGGCGTACAGCCGACCCTGATCAAGCAGGCTGAAGCCATGGCCGCGACCATGCGGCGGTTTGCGCCCGATGATCCGGCCACCAATGCGCCCGATCTGAAATCCAGCATCGAGATCACACCGGCAGGGCGGCAGACACCGGCCTATTCGCAGCCGGGCGGATCAATGACCGTTCCTGAGAACGCCGTCGCAATCACGGTTGGCAACTCCGATGTCCGCTATCCTCACCTCCTTGAATTCGGCACCACGAAGATGAATGCGCAGCCGTTCTTCTGGCCGTCCGTTCGGCTTCACAACAAGAAGGCCAAGGCCGCGATCAAGCGCGCGGTTGGCCGGTCCGTGAAGAAGAACTGGGGTAGCCCATGAGCGCCGATCTCGCCTTCCAGAAAGCGATCCGGGCCCGGCTTGTCGAAGCTGCTGGCGTGATCGCCCTGGTGCCGGCTGGGTCGATCCTGGACCGAAACGCCCGACCGGCACCAGACCCTTCCATCATCATCGGCGAAGACCAGACGGTCGACGAGGAACGGATTTCCCGCAACGTGTTGCGGATTTATTCGACGCTGCATGTCTGGAAAAAGGAACCGTCCCTGGTCGGCGTGAAGGCCATCGCCGGAGCGATCCGGGTCGCTATCCATGAAAGCCGGTTGTCTCTGGATTCGGGCTTCGAATGCGGTGACTGCCTCGTTTCGTCGGTGCGCTACATGCGCGATCCAGACGGCGAAACCTCGCACGGCGTTGTTACCGTCGAAGCTCTGATCAGTGAGGTTGTGTCATGAGGGCGGGCAGGCTCGATCGCACGATCATGATCCAGTCCTTCGCTTCCGGCGTTGATGACTATGGAACGCCGATCGAGGACTGGACGGCGCTCGCCACGGTTCGCGCCCAGATCATCCAATCCGGCACCGATGAGTTTCTTGCAGGCTATGGCGAGAGCGACAGCCTCGCCGTGATCTTCCGCACCCGCTGGCTTGCCGATGTCACGACAGACTGCCGCGTCGGCTATGACGGCAAGTTCCTCAATATCCGGGAAGTCAAAGAGATCGGCCGGCGCAAGGGTCTGGAGCTCCGTTGCGAGGAGGTCCGGACGTGAAGGGACGGAAGGCCGAGCTCAAAGTAATCGCAGGCGGTCTCGACCATGTGCCGGATGTTCCGGCGCATGTGCCCAAGGAAATGATTGCCGAATGGATTGGCGTGATCGAGGAGCTGACCGAACGTGAGGTGATGACGGAAGGCATGCGTGGTGCGGTCGACGCCTACATCATGGCCATGCACAACGCTCGCAAAGCGCAAGCCGAGATCGAGAAGCACGGCCTTCTGATCCCTTCCGGCAAGGACGGCATACTGAAGCAAAACCCTGCCGTGAGCATGCTCGGCAAGGCCAACCAAACGATCATGCGGCTTGCGGTGGAGCTTGGACTTACACCGGCAGCGCGTTCGAAACCCGCATTCCAGAAGCAGAAGGAGGAGGAGGATGACCTCTTCAGCCGCCTGCTTTCCTGACTGGGTGTTTGATGATTCAGCAATTGCTGATCCCTTTGGCTATGGCCAGCGGGCAATCGATTTTCTGGGCCTTCTGAAGCATCCGAAAAGCCGCCTGCCCGGCATGGCTTTCGATCTCCCGCAATGGCAAGAACGGATCGTGCGCCGGATTTACGGACCGTGCGATACCGAAGGGCGGCGCATCATCCGCACGGTGGTGATCCTGCTGCCGAGGGGAAACCGCAAAACGAGCATCGGCGCGGCCCTGGGGCTGCTGCATACGATCGGACCGGAAAAGCATCCAGGCGGCGAAGCGATCTTCGCAGCAGCGGACCGCAAACAGGCGCGCATTGCCTATGAAGAGGCGATGGGAATTGTACATGCCCACCCGAAAATCGAAGGCTTGATGCGCCTGGTCGATTCGAAAAACAGGTTCGTGCACAAGAAGTCCGGAGCTTTTCTCGAAGCCATCTCGGCCGATGCCGGAACGCAACACGGGCGGACTCCACTGTTCGCGCTGATCGACGAGCTGCACGCCTGGAAAAAGCGCGACCTTTGGGACGTGGTTTCCACCGGCATGCGCAAGGTCGCGGGATCGCTGAAAATCATCATCTCGACGGCCGGGCGCGGACAAGACAACGTGGCCTTCGAACTCGTCGACTACGCGCGAAAGGTCGCGCGCGGCGAGATCGACGATCCGAGCTTGCTGCCGATCCTGTTCGAGACGCCAGCTGATGCGGACTGGCGCGACGAGGCCATGTGGCATCGTGTCAATCCCGGCCTGGCGAATGGGTTTCCCGACATCGAAGCTCTTCGCGCGGCCGCGCGGGAAGCCGAACACCGGCCCGGCGAACGCGAGGCCTTCCGGCAACTCCACCTGAATGTGTGGCTTGACCACTCGACCGACCCGTTCGTTGACATGCTGGTTTACGATGAAGGCAGCGGGACAGTCGATCTCGACGAAATGGAAGCCGAGCAAGTCCCTTGCTGGCTGGCTGTCGATCTGTCGGCGGTGAACGATCTGACTGCCATCGTAGCTTGCTGGCGTGAAGGCGATGATGCCTTCGCCATTCAACCGTGGTTCTTCTGTCCAGCGGACAATCTGCGCGGACGGGCGGACCGGGACGGCGTCCCCTACCCTGCTTGGGCTGAAGACGGTTTCATCAACGCAACGCCCGGCAACGTGATCGATTACCGGGCTGTCGAAGATCAGATCCGGGAACTGTGCGCCCGCTTCAATGTGCGCGAGATCGCATTCGATCCGCACATGGGCCGGAACATGATTTCGAACCTGTTGGAAGACGGACTGCCAGTTGTGGAAATGCGGCAAGGCTGGGTGACGATGGCTCCGGCGATCCGTGAACTGGAGCGAGCGATAGTCGGGCGGCGCATCCGGCATGGCGGACATCCGGTGCTGCGCTGGAATTTTTCGAACATCGCAGTGCAGACCGACAAGGCCGGGAACAAGGCGTTCCACAAGGGCAAGAGCACCGACCGGATCGACGGCGCGGTTGCCGCTGCCATGGCTGTCGCCCGAGCCGCTGCCGGCGAAAGCAATCGATCGAGTTATGATGATGCAAGTGAAGATTTTGAAAGCTGGGCTTATGCGTGAGGTAACCAATGGCCGATGATTCAGAACGCCTCGTGGTGCTCTTGGAAGCCCGCATCCGGGACTTCGAGAAGAACATGCAGAAGGCCAGCGGCACCGCTGATCGGACCTATGGGCGCATGCGGCGCGAAAGCAGGACCGCGACCAATGCCATGGAACGCGACATGGTGCAGACCACCAGCCGGATCAACCAGGCGCTTGCGGCAAGCTCCATGCGCGTCGGGGCCTTCGGGCGCGCCACCGTCGCCGGCATGGCCGCGAGTGTCGCCGCTACCGTGTCCTTCGGAGCGGCCATCAACGGCGCAAAGAGTGCACTGATCGAGTTTGACCGGATCGGCAAGGCTTCGAAATCTGCCGGACTGGACTCCGAGTTTTTCCAGGGCCTCAGCCATTCGGCGATGCTGGCCGGTGTCGGCGTCGATCAGCTCGGCCAGGCGCTCAACACGTTCAACAAAAACGCCGGCATGGCGGCGATCGGCAAGGGCGAACTGGTCGAGAAGCTGAAGCTGCTCAATCCGGAACTGCTCAAGAACATCAAGGCTTCCACCGATCAGGAAGCCAAGCTTCGCCTGGTCGCGGACGCGATCGAGAACGAAACAGACGCCAGCCTCAAAGCTGCCATCGCATCGGCCGCGTTCGGCGATGCCGGAGTCAAAATGGTCGAAATGCTGAAGGGCGGATCGGCCGCGCTCGATGACACGGCACAGAAGGCCCGCGACCTGGGGATCATCGTTGATCGTGAACTGATCGCCCGATCCGAGGAATTGAATGATCAGTTCTCGATCGCGACCAAGGTCATGGATCTGCAGTTCAAGCAGGCAATGATTGATCTGGCACCCGTCCTGATCAGCACTGCCGAGCTTGCGGCCAGCCTTGCGGCCGGGATCCGGGACATCATTGACGCCTTCCGCGAAGTCGAGAACAAGAGCAGTCAGGCGCTTGATACCCAGATGGCAACGCTAGGAATGGAGCGAGTCCGCGTCGAAAGCGAGATCCTGCAAATTCAGGATGAGCAGCGGAACCTGTCAGGCATCACGGCCATTCTTGAGCGCCGCACCCTGGACGGCACCATCAAGGCCAAGCGGGAAGAACTGGAAAAGATTACCGAGCAGGAAGAGCGCATCCTCGGCGTGATCAAGGCGCGCAGCGCCACCGAGGAGCAGGCGGCGCAAGACCGCTCCGGAGACGCGGCGCAAATCGCGGCCCTGAGTGAGCGGGCCGAGAGATCGACCAGTAGCCGAACATCATCGGTCCAGAAGCTCACCGATGCCGAGAAGCAATTGCTGAAGGTCAAGGAACTGGAGCTCGATCTGCTCTTTGAGCGTGAGCAGCTGTTGCGCTCACCTGTCGAGCAGCGCGTCTATGCCGAGCTTCGATCGGTCGGCGTCGACATCAATTCGGCGATGGGTCAGCAGCTCGCAAGCCAGATCCGGATCAATGAGCAGATCGCGGACATGCGGGATCAATATGAGGATGTCGGATTAACGATCCGCGACACGATCGGCGGGGCGCTGTCCGATGTTTTCACGGGCGGCATCAAGGATTTCGACGCCTTCATGGACAGGATCACCAGCGGCTTCGCACAGATCGGCCAGGCCAATCTTCAAATGGCCTTCGATGGTTTGATTGCGAACGACAATTTCAAGACAAACACGACATTCGGTGAATTCATCGGCGCATCCGTCGAGAAAGGTGCCAAGAGCGGCACGGCGCAAGGAGGGTTTCAGGCCTTTGCTTCCGGTATCCAGATGCTGTTCGGCGGCGGTCAGCAGGGCGCACCAGGTGGTCAAGGCGGCTTTGGTGGCGGTGCCCTGAGTGCTGGCCTTGGCGGCTTTGGCATGGGCTATCAGAGCCAATCGCCTGCCATGGGAGCACTCGGCGGCGCGATCTCCGGTTTCATGGCGATGCCCGGCCCGCTGGCACCGATCGGCGCGATCGTCGGCGGTCCTGGGGGCCGGATCGGTTCACTTCCATTTTCAGAAAGGACAGCAGCATGACTGCGATTAACATCATCCGGCAACGTTATCGCGTGTCGATCCTGACAGATGGCGCAGGCTACTCGCCAGACGGCACCCTGCGAGGCCACCTGATCAAATGCATGCCGATCCCGCATCTCCGCGCCGCGGTTGCAACGCGCGGCTCTGGGCTGCTCACCGCGCTCTTTGCCTCGAATTTCGGCTATGCCGCTACCGATTTCGATCACCTGGTTAGCATCGGCGGCGCGTTGGCCGAGCAGCTGTATGATCAGAACTTCGCGGCCATCAGCGGGAGCACCGAGACCGAGCTTGAGCTCTATCTGGGCGGCTGGTCGGAAAGCAACAATCGGCCTGAGGCCTATGTCTTGTGCTCCGATGATCGACACGGCTTTGAGAAGTGGGAACTGCACCCGATCCCAGAAGACGTTACAGCCGCTCCGGTTCCGTCCGGTGATGATCTTCTGTCGGCAGGCTTCGATCTTGGAATGGATCCGGCTGACTTCGACCCGGTGCGGCATGGCCTGATGCTCATGGAAGTCCAGCGCCGGATGAAACTGCCGCCTTCGCCCTATGGCAACGACTGTCACATTGTCGGCGGCTTCGCCTGCCTCACCGAGATCACCAAGGACGGCATAGGCCAGCGGATCATTCGCAAATGGCGCGACAAGATCGGCGAGCCAATCAATCCCTTCGCCGCCACTGAAGACCAGATCATTCCGATGAACCGCCAACAGCGCCGCGCCGTTGAACGCGCGCAATCAAAGAGGACAGCATGATGGATCTCGCAGCTATCAAACCACAAACCGTTTCCGTCGAAATCATCCATCCGGGGACCGGCCGCAAAACCGGCCTGGTGATGGAAGTGACCAATCTGGACACGCCGGAGGCCCGCAAGGTGCAGCGCCGGCAGACCGACAAGGTGATCAAGAAGGGCCACAAGCGCCTCACCTCCGTTGAGATCGAGGACAACCGGATCGAGCTGTTCAGCGCGGCCGTTGTCGGTTGGGAGTGGAAGGACGGCGCGGCCTGGGGCGGCAAGAAGCTTGAACTGACACCGGAGAACGTCGCCAACGTCCTGTCTACGACCTGGGTTCGCAAGCAGGTCGAGGAGGCCATTGACGACGAGGCCGGTTTTTTTACCAGCTGAACGAGGAGCTTTGCGATGCGATCCGAGCAACCGCTGCAGGCCATACACCGGAGATCACTCCCGGTGGTGAGCATATCTGGGGATGGTTCTGGGATGCGCATCGCGGCCGACAGGCTGGCATGGCCGGTTGGATTCCGCTTTCCGCCGTCGAGCTTATCGCCTGGGCCGATCTGACGGGGGCGATCGTGAGAAGCGAGGAATGGACCATCATGAGAAACATGGACGCTGCATTCCTGAGTGCCACGGCAGACGGCAAGGGGACTTCCGCTCCCATGACTGATATCACCGTCAACGCCTTCGACGCGGTGTTCGGATGAGACGGGCTGACCAAAGGGCGCGACCGAAGCGGTCTGGCGCGTACTCAGGCTGGCCGCAGTATCGTTATGGTGAATCCAAAGCCTATGTCCACAAGCTGATTTTCAAAGGTGATAGGCGTGATCAGCTGATCTCTGGCGTTCTCGAACAGTTGCGCCACTTTCGCCTGTCGCCTTTTGAGAATGAAGGACCGTGCCGGCATGGGTTAAGGCGAGCAATCATATCAAAGGGGCATGGTTGGACGCCTGCGGATGCTGAGGCGGCGCTTCTGGTTGCTGAAGGGCTGCAACGGATGGGAGCAGTTCGACCGTCCTATGATGAAGGTCAGTGGGTCTATTCTGTGTCTCCGGACTATTGCTGCAGTTGCCACGGTCCGATCGACCCGGCCGACCAGGCGCGGGGGTTTCGTTTCTGCTCGGCTGGATGCGCTGGACGCGCTTACGAACGTCGCGCATATGGCGAACTTGCTCGGGGATACGATATTGCCCGCAACGCCTATCTGATCATCCGAACCGATGCCGCGCCAGAGCGGGAATGCAAGTATTGCGGCGTGAGCTTCAAAAGATGGTCGAACGGTCTGCCTTCGACAGAAAAGGACGGTTCCGGAAAATTCTGCTCGAAAGAATGCGGCGACGCATCGAGAAGGACGCTCACCGAAAAGGCATGCCGTCAATGTGGCGAGTCGTTCAGGCCATCGGACTCACGAAAAATCTACTGTTCCCAAGCGTGCGCTACCGAAAGCATGAAGAAAGGACCAAACCGGACCTGCATGGAATGCGGCACGGCCTTTCGCTGGCGGTACGCCGGCACTGTGCCGGACGGTGGAAAATACTGCAGCCCGGCATGCAGGGGCAAGGGCGTGATCAAACGAGAAGTTCCAAGGGTTTGCGAGTGGTGTTACTCGCCCTATACTGCCCGACTGGAAAACAGCCGGTTCTGCTCTCCCTATTGCGGGAGCCTATCTGCCAAGGTTCGAGGCGGCAGGCCCATCCCGAAAACGATCAATGCGCCAATCTTCGATCATGTGTTTGCGAAGCCAATGATAGACACCAGCACGCCAGTGCTCACGCCCCGCAACCTCGATTGGCTATTCATGGAAAGCGGCCTGCGCATTACATGCGAGGCGGTCTAGCGATCAAAGCACAAGGGTGTTTCACGTTTGACTCGGTGCAACAGCTTGATTTTGTTGCATGTCACCTTGGCAAACTGCCGAGGTGACATGTCTGGGTTGCGAAAATATTAGCTTATCGGAAGTCAGGGATTCTTGGAATCTTCAAGTACTTGAGCCAGCTTATAGAGAAACGGACCTGACCCACACGTGGGGTCATAGATCACGCCGGCATCGCCGATGAACTGGACACCTACGTTTTCGAGTTTCCCTTTAATCGCCTGTACCGTGGACGGCTTCAGCTGCTCACCTTTTTCCAGTCTGGTGATCGTGTCGTGAGAGACACCTGTCAGAAGGGCCATTTGCTTAACTGTCAGGGCGAGACCAGCCCTCGCCATACGGAATTGTACAAACGACATTTCTGTTAAATATCCAGTTTCTGATTGACATCCAGATTTTGACGGCTAAATGTTTCTGGATACTAACCAGAAAAGGGGGCTATCACAATGCCGAACACGTCCATATCCGAACCCATGCCAAAATTTCACCGCCGTGCAGTCCTGGGAGGTATTGCTGCTGCTGCGGCTGCTTCCGTAAGTGGCGCGGCCGCATCGGATAAATCCGGAAATCTGCTGAACGAACTTGTGCGGAAGGCCCGCGCGGCTCGGGTAAAACTCAATGCTGCAGATGATCGGTTTAATCAGCTGATCGCTGCAAATCCGATTCGAGATCCTTTTGTGGAGATACCGTTAAAAAGTATGCGCGTTCGTTGCCACCAGCACGATCAGATCGATCAACACTTCGACATCAATGACAAGTTTCTAGTGGGGCGACACAAAGCGCAGAATGAAATCGAGCGCGCTGAGCTGCACTCCAAATTGGATAAAGCCAAAGCGAAGTTTAAGGCGGAATGGCAAGCTTGCGGGCTGGCCGAGGTCGAACTTCTGACTGATCAGATAATGGAGGAGGAAGATGAACTGACGGGTCAGATTGTGAATTATGTCCCCACCAGTGTTGAGGAGTACCGGCTGCGGAACCAGTATTTCGCAGATCGGATTAAAGATGGATGGGCGTTCCCCGATGCGGAGCTGCTCCGGA
>TARA_R110002020_G_scaffold993_6_pt1 | contig 16210 bp, 10 predicted proteins | sample TARA_R110002020 | Tara Oceans TARA_R110002020 (sample SAMEA4396489) | marine metagenome | biome: Westerlies Biome; feature: [MES] marine water layer (ENVO:01000295) within the mesopelagic zone...; material: water (ENVO:00002006), including particulate matter (ENVO:01000060) such... | reverse complement strand
GCGGCGACGTGCTGCGCAAGCGCGCCGGCCCCTTCGCCGCCAATCTCGCCGACGGCTTCGCCAAGGACGCCTTCGGTTATCTCCTGGTGCTGCGCCTGGCGCCGGTGTTCCCCTTCCTCATCATCAACATCGCGCCCGCCTTCTTCGACATCCGGCTGCGCACCTATGCGGCGGCCACCTTCCTCGGAATCATTCCCGGAACGCTTGCCTATTCCTGGCTGGGCCAGGGTCTCGACAGCGTCATCGCCGCGGCCGACGCCGCCGGCCGAGAGGTCTCGGTCTCCGACCTGGTGACGCCGGAAATCACCATCGCCTTCCTCGGGCTTGCAATCGTCGCCGCGATCCCCACCCTTATACGGAAGATTCGCGATCGCGCCTGAGTTGCGCCGCAATGACGCTTCGCCAGATGACCAATTGTTCGGAAAGACCGTTTGATGACCAGCCGATTGACACCTGACATCTGCATCATCGGCGGCGGGTCCGGCGGTCTGTCCGTGGCCGCCGCGGCGGCTGCGTTCGGCGTCGAGGTCGTGCTCATCGAAAAGGGCAGGATGGGCGGCGACTGTCTCAATTACGGCTGCGTTCCCTCCAAGGCGATGATCGCCGCCGGCAAGCATGCCCACGCCATTTCCGAGGCGCCGCGATTCGGAGTGAGCGCCGGCGAGGTCCAGGTCAATTTCGGCAGGGTGCACGACCACATCCATGGCGTCATCGCCGCCATTGCCCCCAATGATTCCGTCGAGCGCTTCCGCGCCCTGGGCGTCACCGTGCTTGAGGCGGAGGCGAGGTTCGTCAACAAGACGACGGTGATGGCCGGCGACACCGAGATCCGCGCCCGGCGCTATGTCGTCGCCACCGGCTCCTCTCCCTTCGTGCCGCCGATCCCGGGCCTGGACACCGTCGATTACCTCACCAACGAGACCCTGTTCGAGCGCACCCGCGCGCCCAAGCACCTCATCATCATCGGCGGCGGGCCGATCGGCATGGAAATGGCCCAGGCGCACCGCCGGCTCGGCGCCGAGGTCACCGTTGTCGAGGGCGCCAGGGCGCTGGGCAAGGACGATCCCGAACTCGCGGCCATCGTGCTCGAGAACATCCGCGCGGAGGGCATCACCCTTCTCGAGGGCTGCAAGGTCACCTCCGTCGAAAAGCGCGGCAAGACCGGCGTCCGGGTCCACTACGAAGGCAAGACCGGCGCGGGCCACGTCGACGGCTCGGACCTGCTGGTCGCCGTCGGCCGGCTCGCCAATGTCGAGGGCCTGGGCCTTGACGAGGCCGGCGTCGCCCATGACCGGCGGGGCATCAAGGTCGGCGCCAATCTGAGATCCTCCAACAGCCGCGTCTATGCCATCGGCGATGTCGCCGGCGGGCTGCAGTTCACCCATGTCGCGGGCTATCACGCGGGCCTGGTGGTGCAGCAGATCCTGTTCCGGCTGCCGGCCAAGGAAAACCGCGACATCATTCCCTGGGCCACCTACACCGATCCCGAACTCGCCCATGTCGGGCTCACGGAGGAAGAGGCGGCCAAGCGCCATGGCGGGCGGATCTCCATCCTGCGCTGGCCCTATGCCGAGAACGACCGGGCGCAGACCGAGCGCAAGACCACGGGCCTGATCAAGATGGTTGTCGACCGCAAGGCACGCATCCTCGGCGTCTCCATCGCCGGCGCGGGCGCCGGCGAGATGATCAACATGTGGGCGCTGGCGGTGGCCAATTCGATGACGCTCAAGGATGTGCGCGGCTATGTTCCGCCTTACCCGACCATGGCCGAAATTGGCAAACGCGCCGCGATTTCCTACTATAGTCCCCTGACGCGCAAGCCTTGGGTGCGTTGGTTTGTAAGGTTACTGAGGCGGTTCGGTTAAGGACTGAGGTATAAAGGGCGGACCATGGCGGATACCAAAGCACCTGACACCGGGCCTGACCGGCGAGCCAATGCCCCCAGGACCATGAGCCTGTCCTCGAAGCTTCTGTGGCTGACGATCCTGTTCGTCATGATCGCCGAGGTGCTGATCTTCGTGCCATCGGTGGCCAATACCCGTGTGCGCTGGCTTGCCGACCGCCTCAACATCGCCGCCGCCGCGGCGGTGGTGATCGACGCGGTCAACCAGATGGAGCTTCCCCAGTCGATCCAGGACGACGCGCTGATGGCCACCGGCACCAAGGCGATCGTGCTGCGCAGGGACGGCGCCTCGCGCATGATCGCCACCGCCGACATGCCCCCCGTCGTCACCCACCAGTATGATCTCTCCGCCGTCACCCCGGTGGGCGCCATCGTCGATGCCTTCGACACCTTCCTGTTCGGCGGCGACCGGGTGATCAGGGTCTACGGCCCCGTCGCCGACGACCCAAACATGCAGATTGAACTGGTGCTCGAGGACGCGCCCTTGCGCCACGCCATGCTGATCTATGGTCGCAACGTGTTCCTGCTCTCGGTGCTGATTTCGCTGATCACCGCCAGCATGGTGTTCTTCGCCATCAACCGGCTGCTGTTCCGGCCGGTGCGCCGCGTGACCGAGAACATGCAGGCCTTTTCCGAAGATCCGGAAAATCCGGCCAACATCATCGTCCCGGGTCCCCCCGTCGACGAGCTGAGCGCGGCCGAGGGCCACCTTGCCGCCATGCAGACGCGGCTGCAGCAGACGCTCAAGGAGCAGCGCCACCTGGCCGATCTCGGTCTGGCGGTCTCCAAGATCAACCACGACATGCGCAACATTCTCACGTCGGCGCAGCTGATGTCGGACCGTCTGGCGATGATAGACGACCCGATGGTCAAGCGCTTCGCGCCCAAGCTTTTGCGCACCATCGACCGGGCGGTGAGCTATTCGGGCGAGGTGCTCGCCTATGGCAAGGCGCGCGAGGCCCAGCCGCGCCGCCGCTTCATCAACCTGGCGACGCTGGCCTGCGAGGTCCGCGACATCGTCACCGAGGAGACCGAGGCCGACATACATTACGTGCTCGACATCGACCCGGGCCTCGAGGTCGAGGCCGACAGCGACCAGATGTTCCGGGTGCTCTACAATCTCGTGCGCAACGCCGTGCAGGCCTTCAGCGCCGACCCGGCCGACGAGGCGCTGGTGCAGCGCATCACGCTGTCGGCGCGGCGCACCGGTTCGGTGGTCGAGATCCGCGTCACCGACACCGGTCCGGGACTGCCCGCCAAGGCGCGCGAAAACCTGTTCCAGCCGTTCCGTGGCTCGGCCCGCTCCGACGGCACCGGCCTGGGCCTCGCCATTGCCCGCGAACTGGTGATCGCCCATGGCGGCTCGATCATGCTCGACGAGACGGTGACCCAGGGCGCCGCCTTCCGCATCGAACTGCCCGACCAGCCGGTGCCGCTCGACACCTACAGGGCCCGCGCCTGACAGCGCACCCGGGTCGCCACGCCCTCCGGACGTCAAGCGGCCCGGACCCGCAAGGGCAGGAAGGACCCGGGAATTTCGCCGGGATCGCTTTTTTCGCCAAATCCGCTTGCAATCCCCCGCCGTCCGTTTTAGGAGAACGCCTCGCAGGCGACCGACACCTGCAACGCGCGCCCGTAGCTCAGCTGGATAGAGCACCAGACTACGAATCTGGGGGTCAGAGGTTCGAATCCTTTCGGGCGCGCCATTTTCTCTATAAAATTCAATAGGTTGATTGCGGGCGTCTCTTGCTCTGAGCGCTTTAGCTGTTGCGAGTCGCCACCGAGTCGCCACCGCTGAGTGACTGTACTTGATCGCGCAAAACTACGTGATGGTATGCGCAACCTCGAATGGGACCTGCTTTGCAGTGGATAGAATCCGTCAGAGGCCCTCCGAAGCTCCATCCCGGTCGCGTTGAAAGGATACGCGCGACAGGGATTCATCTAGACTTTTCCCATCCTTTTGTTTCTGTCTTTATTGAGCTGGGCTGGCTGAAGGAGATCCGCTGATGTGCAACCTCTACAATCTCACGAGCGGGCCGCAGGCTATTCGCGAATTCACGAGAGCGGTGCTGGATGAGGTCGGCAATCTCGAGCCGGGGAAAGTGTATCCGGACTACTCGGCGCCGATTGTGAGGAATGGCGAAGGCAACAGGCGCGAGTTTGTGCGCGCGCGCTGGGGCATGCCGACACCACCGAAATTCCTAGAAGGCAAGAAGGTCGACAAGGGCGTCACCAATGTACGGAACGCATCGTCGCCACATTGGCGGCGCTGGCTCGGGGTCGAGAGCCGATGTGTGGTGCCGGCAACGGAGTTCCCCGAACCAGATCCGGCCCACAAGTTGGAAGGTCTGCGCACGCCTGACGCCTGGTTCGCGATAAATGAAGATCGCCCGCTGTTCTTCTTCGCGGGCATCTGGACGCGCTGGAGCAGCGTCCGTAAGCTCAAGGAGGGAGAGATCGAGGCTGACCTCTATGCTTTTCTCACCACCGAGCCCAACGCCATTGTTGAACCGGTGCATCGGAAGGCAATGCCGGTCATCCTCACCACCCAGGAGGAAATCGACATGTGGCTTTCGGCGCCCTGGAGCGAGGCGAAAGCGCTGCAGCGTCCTTTGCCAGACGATGCGCTCGTGAAGGTGGACGCCGCCTGAGGCGTCAGCGGCGCTTGACGCCCTTGTCCCACTTCACCTCATCGCCCAAAGGCCGGTTTCCCCATTCCGAGACACTGCGTACGCCTATCAGGCGACGTATGATCAGGTGCCCATAGTCTTCCGTGGACGGCGTCTTAACGCGAACATCCATGTAACTGGCTGTGCCGCATCGAGAGCATGCGAAAGGTGGCGCATCGACTGGTCGGGCCGGATTGAGCACCTCGATCAGGTCCGTCGCCAGGTAATTGATCAGCCGCCGGCACAAGTTGCAGCGCACCGAGATGATCTGGCCGTCATTGGCGGCGTGCTGCAACGTGCGAATCGGCTGGGCCGGGTGACGGCGGTATTTGCGGTATTCCTCTGGCATGTCGGGAGAATAGGAACAATTCAAGAACACGCAAGCGCATTTCGGTTGCGGACTTGAGTTGGACGATATCGTGATGGTAGATATTCGTACCAGTTCTCGCGTTTGCCGCGCGGTCTGCCCAGCCTGGGCTCGATGTTGACTTTCATCGAAATGGGGTCCGCAGCAACTGGCGACTTAAGAAATTGAGGTCGCACATGCCCATTCATTTCGCTATCATCGTGGTTTAGGGGGCAAGCGATATGGCATGCAAGAAGATTTGAATTGCCGGCACGGCGAAAACAAGCCGACCATTTCTTTTGCCCGCGACTGAGCGCGAGCTTCAATGAACGCAGATGAGATCATCGCTGAAGCGCTCATTCCCGACACGCATAGCGTGTTCGTTCTGGGCAGTTTCGAGCAGCGTGTGACCGTGTTCGCGCAGCAGGTCCGGGCACTGAATCTCGTCGATGCGATTTTGTCGCGAAGGCTTCTGCAAGAAACAGGTCGCGTAGCGATTGTAGGCGGCGGGGCTGCGGGCATCACCGCCGCCGTCGCGCTCGCCCGCGCGGCGCCCCAACTCAAGGCGCTCGATCTCTTCGACAGCCGATCCGACGTGCTGGAGCTGCAGCACAACAGCAGCCGTTACCTGCATCCCCATTTCTATGACTGGCCCAATGCCGGTTCGGACAATCCCGATGCTGGCCTGCCCATAATGAACTGGACCGCAGGCCCCGCGGGCGAGGTCGCCGCCAGCTTGCGGGCGCAATTTGATCATGCGCAGCGGACGTCGATTCTGAAGTTCCAGGAAGATACGAGGGTAACCGGCCTCAATCCCAGCATGACTAGCACGGTGCGTGTTCTCGTTCCCAGCGCTTCCTCGCTAGGCAAGATCTATGACGTCGTTATCCTGGCGGTCGGGTTCGGTCTGGAGGCGTTCCTAGATGGTGACACGCCGTCTTATTGGCTGCCCTCGCAAATGTCGGCCGCTCTGCTGACCCCTCAGCCAGAGCCTTTGATCTTCGTGTCAGGCAATGGCGATGGCGGGTTGGTCGATTTCCTGATGTCCGCCTTCAACGCAATGGAGCATCGCGAGATATGCGAGCTGATTCTCGGGCTCGATCTCGGCCAGGCTATCGCGGCGCTGGAATTGATCGAGCAGGAAGCATGGGCAGCAGGAGGCCTCGACCTCGACCTGCTCTTACTGTATCGCGATCGGGTCCGTGAACTTGTGCCACAGCTCGTTTGGCAAACAATCATCGCGCGGTTGCGGCCGCAGGTGCGGATCCATTTGCACACCAACGAGCCGCGACTGCTTCGCCGCACGACCGCGCTCCACAACCGGCTGGCCGTTTTCCTAGTGATCGAGGCCGACCGAATCAGCGGAAACAACCGCGTTCAAGTCACGACCGACGTCGCCTTTGAAGGTGCGGTGCCTGTCTCCGGAGTAATCACGCTTGAGGGTGGCACACCGTTTATTCCCTATCGCCGGTTCCTGCGACTGGGTCCGGATTCTCGCTCCAACCTCGAACCTTTCGCAACGATGCTTGCAACTTTTCCCAGCCGCGTGCGGATTTCGGCGACCCGGCCGGAATCGCCGCAACTGACAGTAGCGGCGCGTGCGCGATTCAAGGCAGCCGCCGCCGCAGCGCCGGGAGCCGCCGCGGCTGCGCTCGCTCCTGACGCCGCGGTTGCCGACGAGGTCAATCAACTCCTGCTTCGCGCAAATGGTGCCGAAGTGCAATGGCACAGCCTGGTGACGCCGGGCGAAGCGGAGCGCTATTGGGTCGGCGGCAGGCCGTTTGTGGTCCATGCCGATCTTTCATCGGCGGACGCCGGCCCGCTGGCTGCCGTGATCGCACGGATCGGCGCGCATGTTCCAAGCTTCGTTATATATACCCGCGATGTTCAAGGCTGGCGTGCGGCCATGGGTAAGCTGTGCGCGGCGCGCGAATTGCCCGGACCCGATCTGGCGTCGTCATGCGTCGTCCATAGCTGGGCCGATGCCCCGCCGCTCGAGGTGCATGCGTCGGTTGAACCGGCGTTGCTCGCTGAAACGATACATGCGGCGCTCGACGACGAAATGCTGCGGGAGCTGCGCGGCGCTTTGCATGACGTTCTTGGACCCGCAGCGGTCGAGATGGGTTGGCCAATCGAGCCGGCGTTGAAGGCGCGGCTCTGGACGGAATGGGAGATCTGGCATCGAACGCTGCTTGCGGACGCGACGACGCGGCGGCGTTTCCTCCTGCTGCTCGCTACCGAACAGGATCCTGCGGATCCGCGCAACGGGATGCTCGTGCGCGTTGGCCCGAAGATCCTCAGGCCCTTCCTGACCAAGCCCGCTCTGTTTGGCCTAATCTTCGCCGTCTGTTCGGGGCATGCTCTGGCCCCGGCCGGAGGCCCACCGGGCAATGTCGCGACAAACGGCATCACAGGGCATGCGTGCGGCGTCGGATGGATCGACGGTCGGGAGCTCGGCACATCATGTGCGACGCGCCAGAGCTGGTCGACGGGTCTCGTCCTTCTCTCCCAGCTTAAGGATGCTTTCCAGCTGATCGAAGGCGAGTTGCGCTTCGACCGGGCCGCTGGCGATCCGCCAAAAGTGGGAATGATCTCTCTGGGAGAAGAGCCGCTGGTAATTGGGGCCGACGATCAATTCGTGAATGCGCTCGAGGCCGGCGAGCAGAGCATGCAGGATTATCTGAAATCGATTTTCAGACGGCGATTGGAGGCGGCACGTGCCGGCCTTGAGGAGGAAACGCATGGCTGAAGCACCCACATTCGCGGATTTGCTGCTGCAGGCGGCTAGGCGCATCGGCGCGCGCGTCGCGGGTGGCGCGATCGAACTGGTCGGAACCCGCTTCAATTCCGAGGTCCTGAGCGAAGCTTCAGTTTCGTCAATCACGCGGCACGACAACGATCTGCCCAAAGCGGTTACCGCCGCGCGTGTTGATGACATACCCGTGCTGATCGGCGAGTTGTCGGGAACTGCGCTGCGGGCGAGCATCGAACCGCAGCTGCGCCGCTATCGCAACCAGACCGTCATCGCCCGTTCTTGGCTGGCCGCCGAAGCGCCCAATCTCCAGCTATTCCTGATCGGACCGCCCGGCTCCTACAGCCGTTCGGACTGGCGTCAACTGGCGGGCGAGATCGAGGCAGATGACCGGACTTGCCGAAAACTGGTCTGGCTGTTCGACCAGGCGCCGACGCTAGACGACGCCGAGAGGTTTCTGGCCCGAACGTTCGTCGCGCGCCCGTGGCCGGCCCAACATCAGCAGGTCCTGCTCGATACAGTCGCGAGTTATACCTTGCCCGACGGGTGGGAAGAGGTGGCCGATGACAAAGAGCTTGATTTTGACGGGCTCGTTGAAGCCTTGATCGACCTGGAGGCGAAGACATGAACGACATTTTCCTTCGCAGCGTGGAGCTTTCGAATTTTCGGATCTACGGCGAAAGCTACGCATTCGAATTCCCCGAGGGACCCGGGGTGACTCTAATTACCGGCGCCAACGGATTGGGCAAGACGAGCTTCTTTGATGCAGTTGAGTGGGCGCTGACCAATCAGGTCGGACGCTTCTCCGACCTTCCCAGTGACGCCCGGCGCAAAGGACGCGATCCATTAACCCGCGTCGGGGCGACGGAGAACAGCCACCGAGTAAGCCTTGCATTTTCGGAAGGGGCGCCGATCGACCGGGGCGCGGGTTTCAAACCGGCCGACGGCTCAATCGAACGGCTGCTCAAGCGGCCCGACTGGCCCGAGATCAGCAATCTGCACGGCTATCTCTCGATCACCCATTTTCTCGGACAGGCATCGACCCGGCGGTTTTCGCTGCGCGAGCCCAAAAGCCAGTGGGAAGCGCTAAAGGGACCGGCGGGCGTCGACCGCATCAATCTTCTCCGAGAGCGGGTTAGCGGGCAGGGCGCGCGTCAGGCCTTCACGCGTGCAATCCGAGATCGCGGCCAGCGGCTTCAAAAGGCTTCGGAACTCATCGACACGTGGCGGATGCTGATTGACGATCGTGATCGCCTTGCACGTCTATCGAGCTCGGAACGATCTTACTCGCCCAAACAGATTCTCGATGCTGTCGAGCGTCTGGCGCAGCAATTCCTGCCGCTTGTGCCCTCCGGTCGCTGGATCCCTATCACCGCGGGCACCGAAGCCGAAAGCGCCCTCAACCAGCTCGCGGCATTACTGGCCGATGGCAGAGCCGCCAATGACGCGGCCACCAGCCGCGCCGCCGAGCTAGAGCGGCTGTGCGCCGACTTTGCGGGCGCGGGTAATCAGAGTACTCAGAAGTCAAAGCTGGCGCAAGAGATCACTAATCGGCGGACGCAGCTCGTCGAGGCGATGACGCGGGCCGAAACAAGTCTCGCCGCCGCCACGACAGCACTTTTGCGCACCGAACAACGTGCTGCCCAAAACCAGGCGCGGGCCGCCTCTCTTGCCCGGGTGGCGCGCGCGATGGATCAGCTCGACCGCAGCACCGCACAGATGGCGGATGCCGAACGTGAACTCATCACGTCGGGGACCAATGCCAGGCGCGCAGAAGCGCGCCTGGCGGCAAGCCGTACGGCGATCGAGGTCGCAGCGGCGCTTCGCGCTGAACGCCACAAAATCTCCAGCCAAATCGATGCCGCGAGATTAAGGGCGCAATTCTCTGCATCGTTGCATGCCGTTCGCATCGAAATCCAGCGCCTGAAGCCCATTGCCGACGCGCTCAACGAACCAGCGATTCGCGGTAAACGAGAGGCACTGAGAGGGGAAATCACGGCGATCGCGGACGAGATCGCGCGCCTGACTGGGCAATTACAAATTCATGATGAGCGTGCCAGGACGCTGGCGGAGGCGGTTTCTCGGATCGCGCATCAACTTTCGCATGACGATACTATTTGTCCTGTATGCGCCACGCCGTTTGAGATCGGTGAGCTAAAAGCACTCGCACTAGCCAATGCGTCCATCAATACGGCGCCGGCTGCCGAACTTGGTAATGCGCTCGCGGCTGCGAAGGTTCGCCGGGAAGATCTCGCCCGCCAGCTCGCAGACGTCGACCGTGGCCTTGCCGAACATGCCCAGCTCACTGTAGCCCTAACCACCGAGCAAGCGCGCGCGGCAAATTTCGTGCAGCAGCTGGTCGAGGCTGGGGGTGCCGCCGACGCACATTATGACGACAGCGCAGTAATCGCACTTCTCGCAAGCCTTGATGCGGTCGATCGCCAAATTTCAGAGGAGTTACCGCAAGATGCCCTCGACGCTGGCTTGGCAGATGCGCAGGCTGCGATAGAGGCTGAACGGGTCAAGCGGATCAGTCTCGAGCGGGTGCTTGCAAATGCGTCTTCGGATATCGAGGGAGCGCGTTCGTTGTTGATCCAGCATCCGGAACTCTGGACCTCCGGAGGCGGTCTGCTCGTACCGCTCAAACAGGAAGAAACCGCCGTGCAGACCCAAGCGCGCGCGATCGGAGAACAGCTCCAGTCCGACCAGGAAGCGCTCAATGCTGCCCGCGTTGCCCGTGATGGGGCCGCCGGTGCGATCAGTAGCGAGGATGCGAGCCTTGCGACAACCAGCGCAGAACTGGACAGATTAGCCGAAACCCGCAGGGAACTTGTCCGTCGTTGGAGTCAACTCGGGCAGACCGGCGACCCCGACCCTGCCCGCGTTGCGCAAATGCGCGCGCATGTAGCCGAGCGGGCGGCGCGTGCTGAACCGATCTCATCAGCCCATGCCGATTTGATCAACGGGCTTCGAATATGGCACAACGACCATCAGCTACAGCTGCAGGAGGGAGTGATCGCAGAAAAAATCCGCGAAAGAGGGGTCGTAACCGAGGCCGAGGCGACGGAAAAACTGCAAGCAGATGTTATGGCGGCTCAGGCGCAGCTCGCTACTGCCCAACGCGCACGAGACAGGATGGAAGAGGTCGGCGCCAAGATGCAGATTCGCGCTGAGGAATTTGCCGATGATGTGCTGAAGCCGCTCAACAATACGATCCAACGATTCTCGCGTACGCTCATGACCTGGTCGGATTCGTCGATCATCTATCACGCCGAGCATCACGCGACGCGCTCGGAACTGCGACCGGCAATCATTCATACCGGGCCCGACGGAACAACCAGCCAGCTTGAAATCAATCCAAACTATTTCTTCAGCGAAGGCCAGCTGTCAGCGCTTAGTGTCAGCGCGTTGCTCGCAGCGAGCACCACCTTCTCGTGGTCGCGCTGGCGCGGACTCCTGCTCGACGACCCCTTGCAGCATAATGACATCATCCACGCGAGTGCCTTCATGGACCTGTTGCGGCAGATGGTTCGCGAGCTGAGCTATCAGGTCATCTTGTCGACTCATGACAGCTCGGAAGCCGAGTTTCTGGCGCGGAAGTGCCGCAGCTCTGGCATTCCGTTCCAGGTTCATGAGCTGTTGCCGCGGGGCGAGGCCGGGCTTGTCTCGGCGGTCGCCTAGACTGCGGACGGAGTATGGCGGACGCGTAGGATGAGAAAAATGGCTTCTGCCAAGCCAATTTCAGTTGACGACCTGAAAGAGCGTGCGCTGGAGCAACGCCTGTTCTGGCTGTTGGATGCCAAGGGCGCACGGGACGTTGCGTGGCGCGTGGGTGGCAACGCGATGGCGGTTGCGACATTGAGGCCTGCTTATGTGTACTGTATGACGACGGCCAATCATCGCACGCTACTGGTGGGTGAATGCAAAGGACGCACCGGCACACTCGATACCGATCCGAGCAGGTCACTTGCGACATCGCGTTTGCGGACGGAAGCGTCGAAAGATTATCATTGTCCTGTGAAATGAATGCGAAGGTATGGACAAAATTTGCTAGACCGAGCCAAGGCACGCGATGCACAGTCGAATTGGTGGTATCAGTCTTTCAATTCTCCATCATTGATCGCGAGCGTGTCTGAACGCTTTTCTTTCGAGTCACAGCACTAACTCGCAAGGCTAATTGCGGTCTCAAGCGCCACTTCGATCTCATCTTCAATTTCCCGTGCTCGCCTGCGCGCGGCTTTAACCTGCTTCTCCACTTCTCCAATATCGTGGACAATTTCGTTCTGAACGTTGAGATCAACGTTGAGCATCGGAAAGGCGTCGACCTGGACGGGGAAGATGTTAGTATTGTTTCCGAGGCCCTTCTTCTCGGCCGAGATCAGCGTTTGGTAGTGCGCCGACATCAGCATATATCGCAGAAAAGTGGGGGACAGGCGATCTGGATCGGCCCTGATACGGATTACAAAATCCGCAAAACAGCCTGTCACGCCTTCCTCTACGAGGCCGACTTTCCCGATCGTACCCTCCCCCGAGCGCGCCATTAAGACGTCGCCGGGGGTAACATGCCGATCTTCGTTCTCCTCGAAGTAGACTTCCGTCAGCTCAGGGCATGGTTCAGGATCGACCTCCCAGCGAGCGAGGCCCGCCATGGTCAAGTAGTGAAACCCAGTGCCCGTGGCATAGTCGATCTCCGGCGTCACGGACTTGCCGAGCTGTGACCCGCCTTGCAGGAAGCCCGCCAGTGGACCGGAAGACAGATCCCAAAGATCGGCGCGTGCGCGGCGGGACTCGGGTGCGTGGTAGCGCCACGAAAACCTGACATCGCGGCTCGCGGCCACGTCCAGGAATGATGTCGCTGAAACTCGGGGAGAGGGTCCAATCTCTACCTGTTTCGGATCGAGGCCGAATCGATCGCAGAACGCCGCATCGATTGCCGCGCGAAGGTCTTTTGGACCGAGCGACCCGATCAGTTCGGCGCGGAGCAGATCGATACGGGAGACGAGCATATCCTGCTGTTCAAGCGGAAGAAGCGGAATTCGCATTCTTCTAAGCGTGTCCACTGAAATTCGGGGATGCTGCTGACCAGCTGAGAGATCCTTTGCCAAGTCGCGATATGCGCGCCCGAGAAGGACAGCGTGAAGAAAGCGAGGCCGGAGCACGGATGGATCGGCCGTCAGACAGATCCATTCGGGAGATCCAATAGTCTCACCCTCAGGAATTGCCACCGTTTTTCCAAGGTAGGGCCTCAGCCGTGTCGTGGCGAGGTCGTAGCCTGTCATACGAATGCGAGTAGAACCGATTTCTTCTGTCGTCGCGTGCTCGAGCAATTCCCCGCCGATGCCGCAGTGCTCCAGGTCAAGGAGATTGGCAGGTTCGTCCAGATTTCCTGCTGGGATCTTGTTCGGTTCGGCAACCTCGCAAGCGGCTCCTAAGGCGATCTCACCATGCGGTGTCTTTGGGTAGAGCGACAACGGGGCCGGTCGTCCAGCGCGCCCGAGGGCCGTCGCCGACAACGGGACGCCCGGAAGGAAGGCCACGCCAGAAAGGGGAACCTTCACACCGACCAAAGGCCCGCCTCCCGCATCTGCTCTAGCACGCTGCCGGGCACGTCTCGGCGCAAAATAACGCGATCACTCCGATAGGGCGCAAGGTCTGGGTCGTCGAAGATGCGGCGAAGCTCCTCGTCACGCCTATCTACGAAAACGGGCCTAAGCTTACCATCCTCACTGTAGAAGGTGGCGACAGATGTTAGCACCCTGTCCCGTCGGACCACAGCCACGTCACGGTATTCCGTCGCCGCCTCGAGCTTCTTCTGCAATGCTGCAGGTACCAGCCGCTCCGCGCCGCCTAGCTTACGGGGAGCGCGAGCTGTAGTACATTGCGCCTCGATGTCCTCCAGTTTCAGTTCCGCCAATTTGACGACTTCCTGAAGGTCAGACGTCAGGGCTGCAAGATCGATCACCGATGGCGCAACCTCGACGTCGTAGAGCTGGTTAGGACGAGACAAAACCCGCCGCGAGGAGCGCTTGTAGCCAATTTCCTGCACCTCGGCAGCGAATATAGTTGCATCGCTGTCGTGTACGAGCCGCTCAAAAACCCAAGTTGTGTTGCAGGCGCCGAATAGGCTGTTGGGCTTTGCGTCCGCTTCACAGGCCGCCTCAATGAGCGCTAAGTTTCGCTCAAGATACTGCTCGATGGGCTCCTCCTCAAAGCGGGCAGCTTCTCCGCGCGTAATCTCCAAAACGTCTGCGACAATATCGTCTTCTCCTTTGCCGGCGATCGAGGTGAGGCGAGCCGCGCTCTTTCCTCGGACGTGAACATCTACGTAGTTCTGTACGCGCGTGCAGATCTGCCCCCAATGGCTACGCGCATGGCTCCACTTCTCTGCCCAAGCGCGAACGTCCGCGGCGCGCTTCTTCTTGGCAAAAAGGATGCTTGTCTTGGTCTGTGTGTAAGGCTGGAACGCGAGCTGGGGTAGGCTTACTACGGCGACCACGTCGAAGTACCAGAACAGAAACAGGCGAATGTACTTGTTTTCTGTGGTATCGAAAACGGACTCAGGTAGGACAATCGCCATACGGCCGTTCTCGGCGAGAAGTTGGTAATACCTCTCGATAAACAGGTTCTCGGAGTTCTTGCGTTCAGCGAAAAGGAACCCGTACCGCAATCCCCGCTTCGTCTCCTTGTCAAGATCGACGCTGAATGGCGGGTTTGAAATTACAACATCGAAGCGACCGTTTACAGGCAGACCTAGGTACTCGTCGGCAGGAGCCGAATTGCGTAGTCTCTCGCCGGTATGCCCGTCATGGGTGTAGGCTCTGAATGGAGCGAGGCCGTCGGCATGGAAAATGTTTGATGCGCCGTCGCCATGCAGGATCATGTTGACCTTGGCAGCCGTCGCAAGGTCGAAGTTATGTTCTACGCCGTATAGGAAGTCCCGGGCCCAGCGGTGCTCGCGGTGGTCAGGCAGGAATAGTTCTTCGAAGCGCTGCACCACGGTCCGGCTCGACGGTAGCTGCTCTAATCGCCGGCCTTTTATCTCAGAAGTGATTGTGCGCATGGCTTCAATAAGAAAAGTCGCGCTCCCGCAAGATGGATCGATAACATAAGGAAGGGTCTGGTTCCGACTCAGTTTTTCAAAAGCCAATTCATCGAGCTCCAGGGCGTAGAGCATGAAGCGCACAACATTCGTCGGCGTGAAGAACTGCCCCTTGGTCTGCTTGAAGCCGTCTCTCTGGATGCGTTCGAAGAACTCCCCCAGGATGTCCCGCCCGGTTAGGCTTTCCTTGCCGTCAACAAAAGCATATCGCTCGATCTGCTCAACTGTATAGCGAACCTTGCTCTCGGAGAACTTCTCTCTGTTGACCACTTGCTGATCAGAGAGATCTCCTTTTTTGCCAAGTTGCTGGGAGAGGGCCCTGCGATATAGGCGGTTGATACGCTCGAAAAGCTCGCCACCGTTCTCGGCCGTGTTACCGCGCATACGGACTTGAAACCCATACTCCTTACCCTCTTCAGTGTCGTATTCATCTTGAATCTTGGCGAGGATCAAGTTGACAAGGCCTGTAAATACCTCCGTGTCTCCTGTGGCGCCACCGCCCCAAAGCACGTCATGGAGATTGCGCGCGAGCGCGTCGATTTCCTTCATCTCGAAGCTTGACGTTAGGTCGCGATCGCTGCCACGAACGTAAGGAACCCGCCGGGGTATCCCGTAACCATCCGATAAAACATTCGCGACCGATGGCTCACCCGCGTCCTGCCATTCGCGATAGGTCCGATAGGTGTCGTGGTCTATCACGATGACTTGGTCGCCGAGTCTGCCACTTGTCGTATCCACCGTCCAGTAAACGAGATATGGGACCCGATGACCTGTCGCCGACTCGTGTAAGGCCGCCAGCGAGAACAGTTGCGTTTCAATTTCGTGCTTGCTTGCCTCGAACTCCTCGGGGGCCTTGGCCTCGACGAAGTAGAAAGGGGTTCCGTCTTCCCGCGCCAGGATGAGATCGACCCTTGCCCGAGTGTTCTTGGCGCGTCGACCAGCAACATAGGACCGCTCCATTTCGAGCCGCTCGACGGGGTATCCGAGCTCGCGGACGAGGCGGTGAACCAGATAGGCTCTTGCGATCTCTTCCGGTCCGGTAAGAACGTGCAGGTCCCGGCCGCCTTCGATCGCTTCGTCATAGGCAACCAGCAAGTCATCAAGGTTCAGGCGGGCTGGCCCCTCGCCCTCCCACGGACAATGCCTTGCCACATCCTCAGTCCATATCATTCAAATCCCTCGTCCTTAAAGCGTTGTGGCCCCGGTTCACCAACTCCCTCACAAGAAGCGCGATAGCGCGCCGAAGGGCTTCGAATTGGCTTAAGCGATGACGGGCGTATGGATCCTTAATGGTCCACTTCTCCACCTCGCCGACCCCGAAGTTCACGTTGCCGTAGACGACTGGTCCACCGCTCATCGCATCACCCCGCAGGCTCGTCTTTTCATGCTTCCGTGTTTTCGGCAAGCAGGTTGTGATTCCGTCGGATCTGCGACGATTCGG
>TARA_R110002020_G_scaffold33980_4_pt1 | contig 16218 bp, 19 predicted proteins | sample TARA_R110002020 | Tara Oceans TARA_R110002020 (sample SAMEA4396489) | marine metagenome | biome: Westerlies Biome; feature: [MES] marine water layer (ENVO:01000295) within the mesopelagic zone...; material: water (ENVO:00002006), including particulate matter (ENVO:01000060) such... | reverse complement strand
TTTTCTGAGATTGACTCTACCTATTACTACAGAACATTTATGGTACATAACAAGATCAAGAATGAAGTATGGATATGTTTCCCATCTACTGGAGCAACTAACGGTTATCCAGACACAGCTCTGATCTGGAACTATATAGAAAACACTTGGGCTGTAAGAGACTTACCAAATGTAAACTACATAGCCAAAGGTTTGGTCAACCCGGTATTGGCAAATACTTGGGCAGCTGCCACTACCACTTGGAAGGGTGATACACTTAACTGGGGCCAGTTACCCTATAACCCTGCCATTGATTCCCTGCTAATGGCTGGTACAGAAGATACTAAGCTGTACCTAGCAGACTCAGGAGTTACGTTCAACGGTACTAACTTTACAACAACATTGGAACGTAGAGGTCTACACGCTGGACGTGTGGACGCTATTAAAAGCATAAGCAGGATATTTCCCCGTATAGAAGGTACGGGAACTGTTGATATAAGCATAGGGGCAGAGCTATCTCCTAATTCTGGAGTAGTTTATAACGATCCTGTATCGTTTGTAATAGGCACAGATAATAAAGTAGACTGTAGAGTTAGAGGCAGGTACGCAGCTATCAAGATAGAAAGTGATGCTGCTTCTCAGTTCAGACTATCTGGGTACTCTATAGAATCAGAAGTTGTTTCAGACCGATGAGCAGAGAGTTTCTACGTTTTGATCCTACTAATTGTCCTTCGGAAATAGAGGATATACCAAGATTTATAGACTCTATGTTTTTAGAAATCAGAACGGTTTTAGACTTGGTAAGGGATGGTCACTTGGACGTATCTAACGTGGCTCCTAGTAATCCACAACAGGGAGACATAAGGTATGCTGATGGCAGTGATTGGAACCCCGGAAGTGGAGGAGAAGGAATATACTTTTTCAACGCCGCTTCTAGCTGGACTAAGCTATAGGCTGGTAAACCATAATAGTACGCTGCTTAGGAAAAAACTATCTAACTGCTACAGCGATCTGGAAAGGTCTATTGCTAAGAGTAAGTGCGAAGACCTTTATAACACAGATGATTTGGTCAAACGTGTACTAAATAAACAAAGTGATCTGTGGGTTTCTGTAGATAAGGGTGAAAACATCAGGGGCTGTTTTGTCATAGGTTTTGGCAACTTGCCCAGAGGAAAGGGAATTAACGCAGAGGCTATAGCTGGTAAGTTTAATTTCCAAATCGGAGTACCAGTTGTTGAAAAGTATTATAAAGAACTAGGGTTTAAATTTTTTGAAATGACGGGTCGCAAAGGTTGGAAAAAAATAATGAAACCTTTGGGCTATGAGTTTAAAAGCATAACCATACGAAAGAGATTGTAAGATGGGCAATATATTTAGCCAACCCGATCCAAGGTTTATACAAACTCCAAGAGAATCAACTACAGTAGGATCAACATCGGTTAGACCCTATGCTCCTGTAGAACCTTTTCTACAGAATATACTTAGTCCTTTAGCACGAACCTTTACCGCTGCTCCTAAATTATACGAAGGAGGGTTAACTCCTGCTGATTCTCCTCAAACACTGGCGGCTAGAGACATCTATGGACAAGTAGGTGAAACAGCAGCAGGTCTAGCTCCCACTTACGGAGACTTGTTTGGCCGTGATCTGGCACTGGCTCGTGGAGACATTACTCAAGACCCTCTACACTTGGCTCGTACAGGAGCCATAGCAAATCAAGCTCGACAACTCACTGAACGTGATAAACTCTTAGCTCAGCAGCAAGCCTTAGACGCTGGTCAATTTAATCTAGGTAGTACAGCTTTTGCAGATTTACAGCAAAGACAGGAAATAGATAGGGAAGATTTAATTCAGCAACAACTTGCTAGGTCGCTAGGACTAGCAGAGGAAAGGCGAGTGGCTGCTCAGGGTAGACTTCCTGCCTTGGCGCAGCAGCAGTTACAAACTCAGATGACTCCCGGAACTTTACAAGAAGCTATAGGTAGAGCAGTGGAAACTAAAGACGCATCTGTACTGGCTGATGTAGCTAGATTATCGCAGCAGCGTGATGAAGCAGAAAGAGCACAGCTTATGGATTTAGCCAATGTTTTCGGTGGTTTGGCTGGCTTAGGTACTCAGACTGAACTGCAACAGAGAACTCAAGGAACTGGTTCTCAGGCTTTTACAGGTGGCCCGTCTACTTTTAGTCAACTAGCTGGTTTATTAGGCACAGTTGCTCCATTTGGATTTGTATGAGACTGAGAAGATAGTATAGGAGTGTAAGATGGCATTTGGAGATTTTTTATCTGGGATAGGAGAGAGTTTTTCCAATATAGGGAGAAAAACATTTAAGTCTTCTAAACTATCCTCTGAACAGAAAAATATTTTAGACAACTACTTTGAAACAATGGAAGGCATGGAAAGAGCAGACATGTCTCCGGGTGATTTTCAAGATGTAATACCGCAGACAGGTTACTTTGAAAAGTTAAAAGAATTAGAATGGTCTAGGGAATCTGATCCAGATAGTCCCGGAGAATTTGTATATTCTAGAAAATTAACTAAAGAGGAAAAATTAAATCAACTTTCCGAAGGTGCTGGAAAATATGCCGAAGCAAACAAGGGTGCGGAACAACTAGGCGGTATATCTGCTCCTTCTCCAGTTAGTATACCCACTGGTAGTATATCAAGAATGAATATACCTAGTTCTACTAATAGGCGAGTGCCTACGTATTTGACAGATTCTTCTGCATATAACGATCAAGCTAATAAACAAATAGCAGGTCTATTATCTGCTCCGTTTATTAGAAATATAATATACGGGGGGTTAGTATAATGGCTAATGGCTTAGTATTTAGTCATAAATTAGAAGATGGCACTGAAGTTTATTGGAATCCCGATCAAGAAATTGGAGGTGAGGAATACACAGATTGGAGATGGTCGTTTTCCTATGATCCTGATAAAAAAATAGAAATAGCTACAAAAGTTCCTATTGAAAAGAAGTCAGTAAAGAAATCTAAATCTAAATCTCCTACTAAAGTTAAAACTACTTCTGATACTACTACTACAGAAGGGATAAAAACACATCCACATGCTAATCAAAGCATACAAAATACCTCAAAAAGTAGATGGCAAAATATTAATCCTAATATTTCTAATACTCCTACTCTTGCAGATTTATCAAAAGCAATACTAGCTAGACGAACAGAGCATTATGACAAAATCATGGGGCCGCATATCTACCCTCCAGAATCAACAGGCGAGGTGCATATAGATAATATAGGTTCAGAAATAATTAACCTGCCAAATCCATTAGACTTAAGAGGTAAATCTGTTACTAAAAGGCCATACCCTGAAATTGGGCCACAACGATTCGACGTTGGAAGAATTCATTCAAAAACAGGTGAAAAAATCCCACCCCCAGAATTAAAAATACCACTTTCTGAACAAGAAAAATATTCTCTACTCGGCCCAAGGCAAAGACTAGGCAGAACAAGCCCCGGATCGACGTACGATCCTCAACAGCTTGTAACAGGTACAGATATACCTCTTGCCAATCCAGCTTTTCCTGCTCAAATTTCTAGTTATCTCCAGCAAAAGTCTATTGAAAGTGATAAGCAAGCTGAAAAAAATGTTGATTTTAAAATAAAGGCTTTAAATGCATCAACATTGAATAGTATAGGAACAAACTCAGTAGATGTTGGTAAATCTGAAAGTAATTTGCAGCAGACAGTTAGAGATAATCAAAATGCTATGGTAAGTTTATTAGGAAGTGGAGGAGGAGGATATGAACCTTCCACTGGTTGGGAAAGATTTTTCAAAATTCTCTCAGGAATGGGAGGAAGATCAGGTGTGTCCATTGCTCAAGATGTAATTTTAAGTAACCAAGCTCTTCAAGCCAGAGAAGGAGCCGCTGCTAAAGCAGCTTTGGAAAGAAGACTTAAGGCAGAGGACTTAGCTCAGAAGAGAAGAATGGAGAATGAACGACTTAAAATTGCACAGGAAAATCTTGCAATAAACCAAAATAGAAATAGAAGAGAAGAATTAGATAAATTTAAGTGGGGAAAAACAAAGGACGACCAAGGACGAGTAGCAATACTTATACGGCAGGTAATGGAAGAAGGGAATCTAGGGAAAAACCTTAAGAAGTATATTGACGATTTTGGTAAAGGATGGTTCGAACTATTTAGTAAAGGCGATTTCACTAAAGAACAACTGGCAGCAGCCCTAACAGGACACGTAACAATAGAACATAATAAAGCTATAGATAAGGGGGAAGAGATTCCTATACGCACAGCTATAGAAAGAGCACTTTCAAATCTACGTGAAACAAATAAAAATGCTACAAATAAAGTACCTTCAATAGCAAATACAACAAATTTAAAAATTGAAAATCAGGTTAAGTAACAATGGCTGAAGTTCAAACCATAACTCTTTCAGATATTAGAGCTAACCCGGCTCTTAACAAAGCCAATGTTCAACCCGGAGATACCTATACTGTGGGAGAAGACGGGTCGTTTAATATAAAGCGAGTCTATTCTAAAGAAGGGGGTGCTGAACTAGGCATTGTATTAACAGAAGAGATGTTGAAAAACCAACCTGAGCTATCTGAAATGGGTGTAGAAGTTGGCGATAGATACTTAGAAGATCAGCATAAAATCATTAAAACTGGTAGTGACAGTAGTTGGAAACAGTTCTGGTACGGTTTTGACGAAACCCCTAGTCTTTTAGGAAATGTCGCTGATATTTTAGAATCTTGGTTTCCCATAGGCATGGTTGAATTATACACTGACCCGGAAAAAGAATACGGAGAAGGTTGGAGCGAAGCAGATAACAAAACTCAACGAGCTATGACTCGTAGAGCAGATGAGAGAGAAATTTTTAAAAAATACGGTAGGCATTTTACTCCTGATACAGATAGTGTTGCAAGAACAATAGGTCAGTTTACAGGTGCAGTGGCTGATCCTACAACCTTGATCCCCTTTGTCGGCCCTGCTGCTAAAACCGCAACCTTGGGAACACAAGCTCTTAGACTTGGAGCAAACTTAGGCATAGGCGGTGGTCTGGGCGGTGGATATAGTGCTGCAGAAGACCTAGCATCTGGAGAAGACGTGGATGTTTTAAAAGCTTTGCAAACAGGTGCGTTAGCCGCTGCTGGTACAGGAGCATTACTAGGTGCTGGTAAAGGAATCTCAAAGCTTAAAAGCATTAGAACAGAGCGTGGAGAAAAAAGGGCAGCTAATAATTTACTAGATGATGCTGAGAGAACAGTTAGAAAACAAGTAGCTTCTGGCTCTACTCCGGGGTTTGCCAGATTTACACTGGACGAGAAACTTGCTCAAACTGGTAGAGGGACACTGAGCGAAGCGCAGGAAATAGCAGGAAGAAAAATAAATGTTCCTGCTGATAAATCAGACGCAGAGAAGTTATTAAAAAAGGCAGTGGAAGATCAGGCTGTATCCAGATTCTATAATCCGAAACTAGAACAATTTTTCGGAAGTATTTCAACAGGGCTTGGGAAAATATCCGAACCATTATTAATGAGAGCACGTAAATTTGAATTTGATACTAAAAAGAATACTGTTGATTATCTTAAAAAAGCAGAACCTTTTATGAAAAGTCTTCGTAAAATGAAAGAAACCCCTAAGAATAATTTAGCTCGTCACTTGGCAAATGGTAGGTTTGACGAAGCAGAAGAGCTAATGTCTGCAACTATGCGAGAAGAGTTTAAAGTAGTTAGAAAAGATGTTCTTGAAAAATTAAAAGAAGATATGATTAAGCAGGGTCTTTTAAAAGAAACAAGTGAAGAAGTTGGTAATTATTTCCCCCGTCTTATCAAAGGAGAAAAGGAATATGCAAAATTAAAAGAATATTGGGGGGATGATGTAGTGGGAGAAATTGAAACTAAGCTGCGTCAAGAAGTTAAAGAAGGCGGCGACATATCAGATATACCTGAGTTTAAAAGGAATATTCTAATAAACCAAGTTATCAAGGGTTACGGAAGAAAACCCGGAGTAAAGCCAAAGTCTACGGCAGAACACGCTAGAAAGATAGAGGTAGTAACCGACGATATTTTACCATTCTACTCAAGTCCCGAAGAAGCTTTACAACTGTACATACGAAATGTTGTAAACTCCACAGAACGAGCTAGGTTTTTCGGAAAGGGGTTATTAAACAAAGACTTTGAAGAGAACGGTCTGGACGAATCTATAGGAAAAATAATTGGCGATGAAAAAGCAGCTTTAAAAAAGCAAGGAAAGGACTTTTCACCAGAACAAGAAAAACAGATTAGATCGCTATTACAAAGTAGATTCAAAGGTGGTGAACAAACTCCTAGTACATGGGTTGGATGGTTACGTGACATGGGCTATGCTGGAACCATTGCTAATCCTATATCTGCCATTACACAGCTAGGTGATATAGGTGTATCGGGTGGATTGCATGGTTTTAGAAATACTATAGGAGCTATGTTTAGAACCAAGGATGTACAGATGTTAGATGTGGGGTTAGAAGATGTCGCTCAGGAAATGGCAGATATTAGATGGTCTGCCAATGCTCTGAGAAAGTTATTTAAATGGTCTGGTTTTAAAGCTGTTGACCGTCTGGGTAAAGAAACTTCTATGAACGCAGCTTTGCGTAAAAATGTTAAACTTTTAAAAACTGCAAAAGGCGAGGCAGCGTTTAGAAAGAAGTGGGGTAAGTTTTACGGAGCAGATATAGATAATGTTATAGAAGATATATTGTCAGAGTCTGCGGAACTTGGATACTGGAAAAAGTTTCACGCATTTAACGAACTATCTGATATGCAGCCTATTAGTTTACTGGAAATGACTCAGAAGTATATAGATCATCCAGACGGTAGAATATTCTACGCTCTTAAAACATTTACTCTTAAACAATACGATATTGTGCGTAGGAATATTGTACAAGAATATGCACGAGGTAATAAAAAAGCAGCTATTAAAAACGCTGGCCTACTTGCTGGATACTTAACAGCTGCCAATGTAGGAACAGGGGCTGTTAAAGATATACTGATGGGGCGTGACCCCGGCTTGGATAATATACCAGATAAATCTCTCTGGGCTTTGCTAGGTGTGTATGGATTCAATCAGTACGGTGTGGATAAATATTTAAAGCAGGGTAAGGCAACTGATTGGGCGATAAATACTGTTGCTCCTGCTCTTCCTTATATAGATATGATTCAAGGACTTACAGCAGATTCTGTAAAAGACGATCCTAATGTTGGTAGACATCTTAGAGCACTTCCACTCATAGGGCCATTATTGTACAACTGGTTCGGTGGTGGAGCAGAGAAGTATAACGAGCGCATGGAAAAAGCTCGTAGGGAGGGGTGATGGCAGGTTTATCAGAATTACTACCAGAAGACATTGTAAAAAAAATTGTTGAGCAAAAGGGTGGAAGTGCTTGGCTAAGTAACTTTGACGATTATGTAAATAAAGCAGCACTTGGAGGCGTAGTATTTGGCGGTAGAAAGATTCCCGGTGCTGATGAAAATGTCAGAAGGTTAAATGCTTTGCTAGAGATGCTTGGAAACAGGTACTTACCTGAGCAGCTTGGGATTGAGAACGGTGGTCTTCTTTATAAAGGGGATAATTACAATGTGTCTGCTAATCCTAGTAGAGTCCAGTTACAAAATAAACTACCTCTGGGTGGACAGTTAAACGTCGAAGTAGAGAGAACAAGCAGTGTTAAAGATATGCTTGATAATCTTGGCTTTAATATACGTGCTAATTGGAAATTCTAGCATGGCAGAAAAACAAAAGATGGGTCTTCTAAATCTCCCACATGCTGGACAAAGCATACAAAATAAGCCCTCTAAAATCTGGAGTAGTAAAGCATCTCCTACTTTTAAAAATATATTTAATCCAGTAGATTTTAGCGATTACAGGACATATGCAGGAGGTCTTATAGGACGACAGTTTTTACCAGAGGCTAATAAAGGTGGGCTATTAGGTCTGGGTCTTTTACCTTCTGGAAGTGCTATTTTAGAAGATATTAAATCTGCATTAGGAATATCCATTGACTTTAAAGTTGGGGATAGTCTTTCAAAAGCAGCTAGAATAGTCGGAAAAAGAAAGAACATTGATCCTAAATTTTTAATAGACGAAGTTATCCTACCAATATCACACCATGAATCTGGTGGAACATATAATAGATCAGAAAAACAAAAGGGTGGTGGGACAGCGATAGGTGCAATGCAGTTTGAACCACATAGGTTTAAGACATCAATAGAAAGAGCTAAGAAAGTTTTTAGTAAAGCTAATGAAGAACTTCCGAAATGGCTTTCAAATATAAAAGTTGAGGATGGAGTCTCTGCATTAACCACGGATCAGCAACAGGCTCTTGCTCTATACGATTTATTAGAACACGGTAGAGCAGATTTGACAAAGGTGTGGGATGGTAAGCAAAGTATTGCAGACTTCTGGGCAAGCAACTGGTGGCAAGGAGATGAAAAGGATAGAAAAGAAAGAATATCTAGTTTTAATAGAAGCTTAGAGGACTTTAAAGAAAGGCGCAAAAATGGACAGTAAAACACCAGTGGACATAGTTGCCGGAGCAGTAGCTTTTGGAGGAGTGCTGGAAATAATACCAGCCGTTGCCAGTTTACTAACAATAGTGTGGATGTCTATCAGAATATATCAACTTTTTAAAAACAAGAGAGATGAAAGTTAATGGGTATTCCTCTAGAACTTATAACAATGCTGGGGTCAGGCTTGCTATCAGGCGTGATGACGCTGTGGAGCCAGAGCCAGAAAGCTAAGCAGTCTGCTTTTGACAGGGCCATAACAGGTTTGTCGGCTCAGTCAGAAGCCACTGACATGGCTCGTAAGTACGAGAACAAGGGCTTCCAGATCACTCGCAGAATCATAGCAGTGTCAGCTGTAATGGCTGTGATCGTGTGGCCCAAGATAGTGCCAGTGATCTGGCCGGATATACCTGTCAATGTAGGATACACAGAATGGAACCCCGGCTTCTTATTCTTCACCGAAGGTACGGAAGCTGTTAAGTGGCAAGCTTTAAAAGGCTTAGTGATAACACCTTTGGACACTCACCTGCTGTCGGCTATCATAGGATTGTACTTCGGTGCTTCTATGGTGAAGAACGCTAGATAAAACGGGACATAGAAAATGGCAGAAGATAGAGAAATAAGTGCTTTAAGAGCAAGAATTCAAGCTGACCCAGAAGGTAAATTCACTGAATTTGTAACAGGAGAATTAGGGCCGGGCTATGTGGATAAAGTCTTGGGTATTACTGTTCCTCCTACTGGCGGTACTGTAACTGGCTTGGAGCAGTTGGCAGCTACTCAACCTACTTCATCCAGTTTTTTCAACTGGGACGATATTGACAATTTTTTACAATCACTGCGTACATCTCCTGAAAGTAGATATCCACTGGCAGGTCTACTAGCTCCCGCTGCTGAAGTTGGTCGTGACCCAGAGCTAGGCACGTTCAATCCAATTACGGGAGAATATGATCCAAGAGGCGGCTACGACCCGGAAACACCTATTGGTTTTGGCAAAGGTCGTCCTTCAAGATGGGGAAATGAAATGTTAGAGGCTAGACGAGCACAGCTTCAAGCAGCTATAGATTCGTACAATGATCCTATCAAAATAGGTGGGGTCAGTTTAAGACATCCTGTTCAAACAGCTTGGAATTGGGGGGCTGGTCTGTTAGGCATTAGTGATGAAGATCAACTTCGAGAAGTAGAAGCTGAACAACAGGCGAGAACGGATTTAGGTCTGGAAGAAGAACGTCGTATGCAACAAGGACAGTCAGGTACAGTAAGTGATTTCAATCCTTTCAATCCTTCCACTTTCTAACAATAGTAAACCCAACCGACAACTACTTCGTAGATAATGGAAATAGATTCGAGAATGATGCTAACGCTGGCTGGCATGTTGGTCAGCGTTGTAGCAGCTTTTGTAATTGTCAAGACCAAGTTGCAGACGGTTATAGAAGACATCTCTGACATAGAGAGCAGGTTGCGTCTGATAGACAAGTCAACTGATTCTCAAGAAGTAACTATACAGAACCACGACCAGCGACTAGATGTAATGTCAGGTATGCTGGCCCCCAAGGAGCGAGAGGGAATAGCCAGAGAAACTGCCAGTATCTTATCAGAGATAACATCTTTACGCAGAGACGTGGACAAACTATCCCATATGCACAACGGTACTCACCCTGAGTCTGGTCATTAAAGGTAACAGATATGAAAACTATACTTGCATTTTTAGCAGTGCTCTTCACTGCCTCTACCAGTTTAGGCGGCTCAATACCATCTGTAAATTTTATATGTCTAGAGCCTGAGCCTATTATGGAAATTGTAAAGATAACTTATGAAGAAGGTAAGGAAGCTGGTGGAGAAGCGGTTGGCAAATACGCTTCAAACTCAGAATGTTGGTACGTAAACCCTACCTTGGTAGAAGTTGTCGGCATATTGGAGGAAAGCCTAGACCCGGAAGGTAAGCTATGGGCCGTTGTCGCTGTGAAACCTCACAAAAGTTCTGGGCTTACTAACCATTCAACACGATACGCTGTTATAGATGCTCAGATTGCAAAGGGATATATCCGACGACACGGCACTGGAAGTATATAGCATAAGACGTGGGCTAACCATAGGCCCACACGGATGTATTACGGCATCACCCGACAATTTAAACGCCGCAACTACCCCCGTGACCAGTGATGTCGCATATGTCGTGCGTCTCCACCCCTTCTTCAAACACTTCTCCTAGCTTGCTCACAGCTTCTGCGTAAGGCACACTGCTGAGAGGTTGACCCCCACGGCATCCATCAGGGTACACCGTGAAACCTCGCAACCTGTGAGCATAAGAAGCAAGAGTAGTAGTAAACTTACTGATCGTGTCTTCATTGTTAAACTCCGTTCCCCACGCTGGTAAATTGATTGTACTTGAAATGGACATATCCACATAGTCTTGAACGTCTGCTTGAAACTTGATGCGTCTCTGATAGTCACTGGCTAAGTCCAAGGCAGATTCTATACTGTCAGGCTTGGCATCGTACAGGTCGATTATCTCCTGAGCCGCAGAATCCACCACGTACTGATAGTGCCACCTGTTAGAACCTTTCAAGTAGCGTCTCTTATACGCAACGGCAAAAATAGGCTCGATACCAGTGGAAGTTCCGGCAAGTATACCTATGCTTCCCGTAGGAGCAATGGCACGATTAGCCACTGGTCGAGAAATATTAAAAGCGTCTGAGCAACTGATACTTGTAGAATCAGAACACCCTTTATAAACAGCCAGCCACTTGTGGAGTTCTTCAGTTACTTCGTACCTGCTCCCCTTCTTCACAAGCCACTCATGCATACCCATCAAGCCTAAGCCTAAACGTCTGTTTTTCTCCCTAATCCTGTAAACCTTTTCGTAAGGTAGTTTTGCCTTCTTAGTGCCACATATTAAAAACTTAGTAGCCAGAGAAACTACATCTGAAAACTCTGATATATCGTCAATCCGGCCCATGTTAATAGACCCAAGGTTACACACATCGCTATCATCGGCACTGCAAACCTCAGTACAGGCATTTCTAAGGGTATCATTTTCTTTTTCAAAAAAATTAAAACTGAACCCCGGCTCTGCTGTTCTAAGAGCCTGACGTATATTAGTCCTAAAGACATCTCCCACATCTCCAGTTTTCCAGTAGTTGAGTAGCCACTCTGTATCATAGTTGACAGATATGTTGGTCATGTCCATAGGAGCGTTGAAGTTAAAGTCTTGCTCCTTAACCTGACCCATGCTAAAACCAGTTGTACCCACTGGCATATCGTACCAATCTTTGCAAGATAGGAACTGGTCAATGTCTCTATGTTTCCAGTTAAGACTAGCGTAGATAGCACTGCGTCTGGAACCGCCTTGCATAACCCTACGGCCTATCTCGTTAATCATCTGCATCTTAGGTATAGGGCCAGATGCTAAACCACCCGTAGACTTCAAGCCAGAGCCTTCTGGCCTGTACACGGAGTAGTCTATTCCTATACCACCGCCCGTCATAAGACACGACTCAGACTTCCAGCTGAGGTTAGCCCAATCCTCTCTCGAATCTTCCTCAGCTTTTAACAGGAAACAGTTGTTGAAAAACTTGTTAGGTCTTCCGGCGTAGTACAGGTATCTACCACCGGGTATAAATTTAAGATCGGTTATGATCTGGATAAGCTCAGACACTTCGTCTTCTGGGAGAAGGTCTTTGCACACGTCCTCTACCAGTGTCTTGGCTAGGTCTGACCAAGTGTAGCAGCTTTGGTGAGCGTACTTCTGCTTGAAGATGTCCTCGCTAAACTTGGAACGGAACATGGGGTTTTCGTTTGATCTAAAGGTCATGTATGTTGCAATCCACAGGTAAGAAGTTAAAATCTAAAATGCTCTGTTCTATTCTATCTCGTAATAGTTCCGCAAGTTCGAGCGATTCTATACCCAGTATATCAAGTATCTCCTCGCAACTATGAGCAAGAGCTATATCTTCCAGCTGTTCGTCAGAAAGCTGAGGCATTGGGACTCTCCCCAGAACTCCCTTTAACTAAAAATACAGGTCGTCCTGATCTAAACTTTGTTTCTATACCCTCGTCTTCCCAACACGTCATCTTATGGGAACAGTAAGAGCAGTTTATGTTAAGCTTTTTACGACCACTTTGCCTGTCCTTTACAGGAGCAAACCCTCTTTCTGGTGGTGTGGGTAGTGACGTGTCAGCTTTAACCTTCTTTATCTTGTCCTTGGTATCTGAAAGTTTCTTATGAGTATATGTTACCAGCTGACCACTGCTCTTGTCAAATGCTAAAAATGTTCCGCTACTTTTATCAAGAGCGTTGCCGTAGCCACTGATCTGTTCTATGTAACCGAAAGGGTCATCGTCTGGTAGAGTACCGTTCTTAAACTTCTTCATACCAAAGGAACTGGACGATTTAATATCCACAAGCTCATCGTCTATCACACAGTCTATGTGTCCCTTGATATTGTCTATCTCTATTTCCTTCTGCTGACCCGTAACCTCATGCCCAGACTCTTTGGCAAGGTAGATCAGTAAAGCTTCCACTATATCACCCATCATAAACTTTAGCTTTGTGTCTGGGCGTAGAGGTTCTGCTTTATCATCTCCGTTAATGTCGTACCACAAGGCTCTGGTGCATGGCTTTCCTATGTTAGACATACGCAACGCCCCTGCCTTGCGATCTGAAGAGCTTACCCAAAGCTGTCTACGAACAGAATCCATGACAGTCGAAGCGAAAGCAAACAAGGCTTCCTGATTAGGTTTCTTAGTACCCGTACTTACCAAATGGTATATGTCATCTACCAAGGTATCAATAGTCTTTTTCCTATCTTTCATCGTCGTACTCCATTTTTATAATTCCTTTGGTCTGTTTAATTAAGCCGTTGCGTAGTTTTATGATATCGCACTTATAAAACCCATTTGCGTCGCAATACGCAGATAAGGTTAAATCCGTAATAGTATCCACCCTTCCATCTTTAAACGTAACTCTAAACGGGCCTCTATATCTAGGGTGATTAGTACCAGAAATCTTATTTAAAAACCCTTTGTTTGAATAGCTTGTAACTGGTCTGAAGAACCTCTTACCACCTACATTAGCGTTATAATACATATCATTTTCTAAAACACCTAGCTCCATTTGTATCTTCTCCTCGTTATAATAGAGATCTCTCTTATTAAGACATAGCATTATTATAATAAACTTAAACGCTTTCTTGCCTTCCTTTTTAATCTCTGGCTTCAGATACTTGGAGCTTGAGCAGTAGTATCTCCACTCACTGGCCTTTACCTTTTTCTTCTTCTTAAACTTCCAAAGATGTTTACAACCTATGTAACTCTTGCCAGATTCTTTATGGGTAATTTGGTAGACAAACCCAAGGTGATCGTCGGGGTTGAATCTGCCTACCAAACTAGTATCCCAATGCCCGTACTTCGGAGCACCCATGATTAGAACGGGGCTTCGTCGCTGTCACTGTCAAACGGATCGTCGAAACTTCCTTTCTTACCACCTTCTGGTACATACTCCACAGGGTCAGTGATCTTGATAGCGTTCATAAACGTGGTTGTACCTGCTCCAAACTTGTTACTGTAAGGGCGTTGAGTAACTCTTACAACTGCCTTAGAGCCATTGCTTAGCATGGTAGGGCCACTGTACTCTTCCCCGTCTCCGTCAAACAACTCCGGCTTAAAGTTACTCTTCAGCTGGACATAAACCATACCGTCCATCTTGTCCTCGTCTTGTTTAACAGGCAGTCCAATTTTCTTAGCCTGTTTCACTTGATCTCCCTCAATTCCCAGAGCTACGGAATAGCGTTCAAACTTATCCTTAGTATCGAAGATAAAGGGGAAGAACATGGTTCCTTCTAGGTACGTGTATTTATTAGGCATCTTAGTGTATCTCACTCCAGTTGTTTCCAATTTGCATATCACAGTCTAATTTACAACGTAACTTATAAGAACTGTTGACTAGTGATATAGATAGTATAACACATTTCTGAGCTAATGCAATATCTTTTTCTCTACATTCTAAAACTAATTCGTCATGCACCATAGCAACTATTCTAGCATCCAGTTTGAATCTTCTAAGGTGATGATCTACATACATAAACCACTTCTTCATTAGCACAGCACTTGATCCCTGTATGAGCGTGTTGAGCGAAGCGTGAGGGTGTCTGACCCTGAGAACTCTACCGTCTATGGCTTTCAGTCTACCCTCTTCCCTACCTTTCTTTTGAACAGCCTCTGAGAGGCGTTTGTAGGCGGGTAGGTTGGTCAAGAACCGTCTCCGCAACCTAGCCCCGTCTCTTGCAGAGCCACCCACCACAGCACCTATTTTTTCGTCACCTGCTCCGTATAAGAGCGCATATATAAACGTCTTAGCTTGCGGTCTATTCTCCAGACCAGCCATTTGTTGATTAGCCGTGTGAATATCCCCATGTAAAACCTCCTTGGTAAAATTGTCATCCTTCATGTAATGCGCTAAGACTCTAAGCTCAAGACCAGAAGCATCTGTATCTATAAGCTTACTACCTTCACCAGCTTCCCACACTTCTCTACACTCTGTACCGTACGTGACACGTACAGAGGGTATCTGTTGCAGGTTAGGCTTGGCACTGCTCATGCGATTTGTAATAGCACCTAAGGTTCTATACTGGCAATGTACTCTGGAATTGTCAGAGCAAAGCTCTAACCAAGACTTGATCTGAGACGTGCGCTTTTGCAAGAGAAAGTACCTAGCAAGCTTCTGAGCCACTTCCAGATTACAACCAGACAAGGTTTTTTCATCCACCTTGGCCTGTCCTGTTTCGGTAAACACTCTGGGCTTCCAGCCTAGCTCCACAAGTCTCTCGCCTATTTGCTTACGACTAGCAGGGTTAAACTGTTCGACCTTATCCTTCAACCTGTTACCTGTCTTGGCAGAGTAACGCTGTATAACTTTGTCAGGGAACAAGCTCTTACACTCAACGCTTATACTGTCCTGTTCTTTCATCAACCTGTTAAACAACTCCACCGTTTTCTCACGGTTAATCTTGAACCCGTAGCTACTAACACGGTCTGCCACCAGACGCATACGGTGTTCGTCTCGTATAGACTGAGAGGTGAAATCCTTCATAAAACCTCGCAGAGTTGTGTAAACTCTTTCGCACAGTCTAACGTCTTGTTCGCAGTAGTGTTGTAAGTCATTGCTAAAGTTAGAGAAATCACCTCTGTAATTTTCCTTAGCGTAGCCCAGCCTGTCTCCCCACGACCTGAGACTGTGACCGTTTTCTCTGGCAGGGTCTTGCATAGTGGAAAGTATCAAGGTGTCCACCATTTGATCGAACCTTACCTTAATACCCCACAACCTTGCCAAAGTTGGGAAGTCAAAACCTAACCCGTTATGAGCTATTAAAGAGTCGAAGCAGTCTAAGTATTGCTGCAACCCTAGCGGAGACGTGTATGTTTTTACCTCGCCCACTCCCACCTGCTTAATGCAAACGCAATGGATCGTGGTAGCGTCAAGGCCATCGGTTTCTATGTCTATGACTGCTCTCAACTTCCTTGACCTCTCTTCTTCTTGTTCTGGTTAAAGTAAGGAGAACGCTTGTTAAGACTCTTCACGTGGTTAAACGGTCTGAGGCTGTTACGTCTACGAACTTTAGTATTAACTAGGTGGTTAAACACAGTTCTCTTGGCCAATTTAAAAATCCCTCTGCGTTCTTTGGATATAATTCTTTGCATACTTTCCTGCATCGACAGAGCT
>TARA_R110002020_G_scaffold374762_4_pt1 | contig 16236 bp, 22 predicted proteins | sample TARA_R110002020 | Tara Oceans TARA_R110002020 (sample SAMEA4396489) | marine metagenome | biome: Westerlies Biome; feature: [MES] marine water layer (ENVO:01000295) within the mesopelagic zone...; material: water (ENVO:00002006), including particulate matter (ENVO:01000060) such... | reverse complement strand
GTCACCTTCATGCTCAGGGGTTATCCTACTCAAGACATGGATGGCGAGGATACTGTGAGAGATCCGTTCATGCTACGCCATTTGGTTAAGCAATCTCCTGAGTCGGCTATCGAGGAATGCAATATCGTCTATGTTGCATCATCTCGCTGCAAGGACATGAATATCATAGTGGATGTCTTAGATTTGGAAGAAGACGATGAATTGCCCCCTGCGGCACATATCATCGACGCAGCCTTCGGCATCGCCACCTATGAGGGGAGCATTGACTCATCTCAGGTGGATGATGTCGTTGCTGTGCCTTCGACAGTGGATGTTGTAGTGTCGGATGAATGGCCTCAAGGAGACTCCGACGAGGACTTCGATTTTATGCGGCGATTGGAGGATGAGGGCTTACTGCCCGCCACAGGGTCAACAAAGATTTGTGCGTTGTGCGACAACCCATCGGTCTTCACCATCGAGGACTTGCCGACAGGCACACGCTCATTCTGCACTGAGAAGTGCTACGCTGAGTATGCCGGTCTGCCGGTCAAGGACGAGGGCTACTACGGCTGCCGCGACAGCCTCATAAAATACAGATGTGCTGAGAAGGCGTATGCCGAAGAAGCGATATGGGTTGACTCAGATGGTGACGAGTGGATTCTTGAATATGATGGTGTCGTTAAGCCCTATTGGATTATCCGCGACAGCACCGACCATGAGGCAGAAGTAGCCAAAGAATACGGTGACGTCTTAGATGAAAATGAATTGGAAGAAGTGATTGAAAGGCGCGAATATGGGTATTGTATAGAATGTGCATTACCCCAACACCCGTGTTGCGGCCCTGCCTCAGTTAATTTGATGATAGATACTGATTGTTCTTGTTGTTTGGATAGCCGAGAACAATTATGCCGCGATAGCAGACAATGTGTATCTGATAGGAACCCCGAAGATGATCGTGATGCACCCGATTGGTGGTTGGATATGACTAAAGAAGAACAGGATGCCTACATTGAAGCAGAGATTCGCGACAGTCTCGATGCAGGTGTTGATGCGGGATACGGGGAACACGCGATGAACCGCCGTCTATGGAATGCTTTTGTGTACGTTCAGCACATCGCAGACCGCCTCGACAATCAAGGGCTGATGGAGAGGTTTGAGGACTTCGTTCAGAACGGTGGGCAGACCACCCCTGCCACTGAGCCAAACAGTGAAGCGGAGTCTGTTGACGAGGCAGAAGATATTTCAGGGTGTTTTATGCCTTTCAATAATCAGAATAGATGTGGAAAATGTGATTCGTGTGATGACTATTATTCGGGAATCCGCGACTCGGCTCAGTATGTGTCTATCAGCCTTGATGAGATGGATGCGTTTTTGGTCGATGCTCAGGGCTTCACCCGTGTTGATCCAACCACCTACGAGGAACGCCACATAGGGCGATTCTGCCGTGAATGCGTCTATGACTACCCTTTGGTCTATAAACACGCTCAGAACGCCTCTATACGGGTCTATTCGTCTATTCCCCTGCCTATCCCGCCCCGTGCTGCAATCATTAAGGCGGATGGGATCAATATCCCCGCCACCCTCGGCACGAGCCATGATTGGGAGACTCGTGAGATTGCTGCCCGCTCAGAAGGCAGGCAGCAAGCAAGCAGAAGCAAGGGCAAGGATGCTATTCGGTGTTTGTTAGTCAATGAGGAAGGGTGGCCTATCAAGAAATTCACTCGTACTCATCGAGTGAAGAATTGGCGGCTGAACCTGCTCAGGAAGTATGAGCCAGCCATTGAGGGTGCTAATTTTAGTGGTATTCGTGATTCTGATGTTTTTTGGAAACAGCAAAAGACTGAGGTGGAAATCAAGGAGGATGAGAAAGAAGCAGAGATTCCTAAGACTTCTGAGGAATTTCTCGCGCTCTTATCTCAGTTTCCTGAGTATGATAACATGGATGAATTATTCCACAATCAGCAGTATCACCCTGAAGGCGACGGCTCACTCAAGGCGCACATGATAGCGGCCTTTGAGAAGTGGAAGAATATATCCAACGCCGGTTTCGGATGCAATACCTATTTTTCAGGGATTCTTGAGAAGGAATCAACCGTGGGCTTTTGGGCGTTGGTATTCCACGACATAGGCAAACAAGCCTGTGCCGAATGGAGATTGGGCGATTGGGACAGGGGTTTTTGCTCGTTCATCGGACACGAGAGCGTAGGCGCAGATATATTCGTGGAGAAATACTCGGATCTCAATCCCGTCGTGAGTCGATACGCTGACGAAATCGAGTGGGTTATCCGACAGCACACTAATTTTTGGCAGGTTGGGAAACACGGCAAGTCATTGGCGATAGCAAAGCATCCCGCCTTCCTAACGCTTGCTCAGGTATGTTTGGCCGATAAGATGGGCCTAACGCTCCCTGATGGCCGAGATATGGACAAGGAGTGGTCTAAGCGACTAAAATACTTCAGACAGCATGCTGTGGAGAGGCCGAATGAAGGCTGACGGTACGCCTTCATGGGTTGAAGCGGCCTTGTCTGTGTTAGGGCTACGATTTGCTAAGAGGCTTCAAGAAGGGAGCCCCCTGCTCATTAAAACTGAGGAAGAGTGAATGGGGCTACCGATTGGTTTTGTGAGATGTAATCAAAAGGGGTGTAATGCCCCTGCAAACCCACTCACTCGCCTATGTTGGCATTGCCTGACTTTTGGAGAGGAATGAGATATGAGGATGTGGATGATTGATCCAAAGCAGTTATGCAACCAACATTTGTTGGGAGAACATAGCGAGTTGCACAAATTTTTACCGAGTTTTCACAAACAATACAGCGTGACCAATAGAGTCAGTCCTGTTGTGCAAATCGAATTGGGTTCGTATCAAGAGCGACATGATGAATTAGCCGCAGAAATGGTAAAACGCAACATGAATCACAATTCCCCTTTGCCTCCACTTCCGGACTTCTCCTACCTTCCACGAGAACATTATGAGGCTAAAGTGGATAAAGAAAACAGTATAGTTGATTTGAAAAATAGATGTGAGAAATGCCGTGAGAGAATAATATGAGCAAGAAGAAAATCTATTCCCGACACGGCCCGCCACGCAAGGCGATAGAGGATGTGTGGTCGCCATTCATGTGTAAAGACCCCAAGACGGGCAAGTGGCCTGTACCAAAGGAAGGAGATGAGGTTAGCGAAATCACCTGCGATGCCTGCCGATACGAACACAATATGCAATTGAAATTCTCTAAGTGGGCGGGAAGAAAGATCCTATTCTGCTATCGCTGCGATAATTTTGCCTTGCCGCCAAAGGAAACAGAGGTCATACCACCGCCCCCTCCGGTCAAGAAGGTTAAGAGAGATTAAGAGGAATACCTCATTCGTGCCTTCTATGATGGGTAATCCCAATCAACCAATTTTCATACTGAGCGACGGAACAGAGAGAATAAAGGGCAAACCGGCGATGACGGCTAATATCAATGCAGCGAAGGCTGTTGCGGAGGCTGTACGCACCACACTCGGCCCTTTGGGAATGGACAAGATGTTAGTTAGTGGTGCGAGTGGGGAGACCGTCATCACCAATGACGGTGCGACCATCCTCCGTGAGATCGACATAGAGCATCCCGCTGCGAAACTCATTATCGAGGTATCAAAGAATCAGGAACAGGAGTGCTACGACGGCACTACATCCGCCGTCGTAATCACTGGTGCGTTACTTGAGCGTTCGGAAGAGTTGTTGGCTCAACAAATACACCCGACAGTTATCGCGAAGGGATACCGCAAAGCATCTGCTCTTGTACAGGAGGAATTATTGCGCTTAGGATGGCGTGTCGGTTCTGAAGGATTGAAGGACGTCGCTAAGACCGCATTAACTGGAAAGAGTGCCGAGTCAGCGTCAGATGTCCTTGCATCCATCTGTGTCGAGGCTCTTGATGCAGTTAGAGAGGACGGGGGAGTGGATATTGATCACATCAAGGTGCTTTCCTTTGAAGGAGGTACGGCTCAGGAGAGCGCATTAGAGCATGGTGTAGTCATAGAGAAGGAGGTTTTGCATGCAGAGATGCCGAAAGAGATGGTCGACGCCTCTGTGCTGCTCGTAACTACTGCTCTTGAAGTGAAGGAGACTACCTTCGATGCTCAATTAAGCATTACAGATCCGAATCAAATCAAAGACTTCTTGGCGCAAGAAGAATCCGCGCTGAAGGACATTGCTGCGGCAATAGGGGCGCAGGGCGTGAATGTTGTTTTCTGCCAAAAGGAAATTGATGATTTATGCGTTCATTATCTTGCTAAACTGGGTATTATCGCACTCAAGCGAGTTAAAAAGAGCGACATGGAATCTCTCGCCCGATTAACAGGAGCGAGTTTCGTTAGCAAGGTTGAGGAAATTGAATCTGAAGATTTAGGGGTTGCTTCACATATTGGTGAAATGCGATTCGGTGAGCATCGATGCACACTTGTACGCTCGGACGAAGCAAAGAGCGTCACCGTATGTCTGCGTGGCGCAACCGCCCATTCATCAGCAGAGGTTGAGAGGGCATTTGACGATGCTCTTGGCGTAACAAGCATCGCATCCACTGAAAGTGTAGTCGCGGGCGGCGGCTCATTGCATTCCTATCTCGCACGGTATCTGCGAACAACAGTAGGCGTAGGTGATCGAATCGCCATGTCCATAGAAGCCTATGCACATGCGTTAGAGTCCATTCCGCGCACTCTTGCTGAGAATGCAGGCTTAGATCCTGTCGATACCCTGATCGCGCTCAGAAAGGCTGAATCTCTTGAGTATGGAGTATCCACCGATGGCGAGGTTATCGATATGGTTGAAGCGGGCGTAATAGAGCCTCGCAGAGTAGTTAGCAATGCAATCGCCTGCGCCACTGAAAGCGCGATTATGATTCTTAGAATAGATGATGTAATTTCCATGAAGGGTGCGAAAGGAATGGAAACCGGATTCGACATGGGGGCTATGGGTTGACCTTTCAGAAATGGATATGGGGCGGGAGAACCAAGCGCATTCGTAATCATTGTATCAAACACTTGGAATCGGTTGGTTCTGCTACAACGGCTGAATTGCTTGAACATATCAACAAATCAATGTTCGCGGGCACAACCATGAATCAAATATGCAATGTTCTATCCAAAGACCCACGCTTCACTGAATTCGGCACGGAGCCGACTAAAGCCCGCGATGGTGGTGCTTATCTCATTCAACGGTATGAATTAGCGGAAGATTACCAAGAGTGGAAATATCGGTAAAGAATGCAAGAGGCTTCAATAGGCAAAGCCACCCCCCTCACATGTCCCCGTTAGGGGGTGGAGAGTCGAATGACGGGGACTACTACTGTTTTCATGTTTGTTTGTATGTTCAGCCCTATTCGTGAGTGATACATGGTTTTGCTGCAACTTTATCCTGATCCTCACTTGTAGGAATACACCTGCTCTCCACTCCCGCCCTAATAAAGAAATGAGCGAATAGGCTCTCAGTAGCCCGTTTTAGGGCCGAAGCACTTATGGTGCGCTACCCCTTCGTATAGTCAATGACACCGAAAATGACATTGAGCGGCGCGAGAGCGAAATTGAACAGACTTGCTGAGAAACACGGCTTGGAGATTGAGATAAGCCACGGAGAGAGAGGATACTACGAGGGCCACAGATACATCAACGCATACAATGATTACTGCATCGAAGTGATTGCTCCTAAAGGGTATTCGTTTGAGGGTGACTGTCTTCATGCTTTAGTGCATAATCACGAATGGTTGGAAGATGGCTACGATAGCCTCGTTCATCAAGCATACGATGACGCGGCGGAGAGGGTCGAATCCTATCTTCCTCTTGACGAATGCTCAAAGGACTGTGATTGCTATTGTGTGGAGAACAGGGATGAAAACGGAGATCTTGTGAGGGGGCGACCATACCGCCGTGCGACTGACGAGGAATACGAAGCCCGCAGAATCGAATACGGATTCACGGAGGGAACCGAATGAGGCCCACACGCACAGCAGACGACCTAATCGGGAGGAAAGTACAGGTCAGCGAGTATCACCTGCTCCCTCGCGCCAAGCATCACAACAGGTGTTTGGTGCATAAGACCTGCAAGATCACTCGCGTTAAGCAAAACAAGCAAGGAGAGATAACTCACATCTATGTGGTGGGGAGCAAGAGAATCATTTTTGACAAGAGGACTGGCGGATTTAGGGCAAAGGGCTGGCTCAAGACTGAAAAGAGGATTTCCGTTGATTACTGCGCCCCGCCCATCAGGAGGATTCGACGCGCATGGAATTCAGCGTTTCAATGGGAGACTGTTTCATTCAATACAATCTCCACGAAGGGAGGGGTTCAATGGGAGTCCGGTCTATGCACTCTCGCATGGTGGCTCAATAATCCCACACTCATGCCCTATGAAACGCACAAGCGATTGGATCTGAAAAAGTGATAAGTAATACCCCAATTCCACGTTTATGTCTAAGGTGGCGAACGGGCGGTGTATTGTATGCAGTTGTGTGTTGAATGCCATGACCGTCAAATCCACCTCCGCAAGAAGAAGCAAAGAACACACTCTCAGGTGTGGGGCATGTTACCTGAAGTGGAAACGGGAGCAGCGAAAAAGGATACAAGAGGCTTCAAATACCACTACCTCATCTCAGGATTGATGAGTCGAGCGCGAATTACTGATGACATAGCAACACAAATGAAAGCATATCCTGTCGAATTGGGGCATGCTCTTGCCCTTGTAGGGGATATTCTCAAGAAAGGAATTGAGGTTCCATTCTTGGATGCAGATGAGAGGAAGGAGAGAGGAAATGTTCCATTTTACGCCGCCGAAGATATTGATGTCCGCATAGAAACTTGCGGAAAGGTCTTGGTGATAGGCAAAGATAGGGCAAATCGCCCTGCTGTGTCTATACCCGTGGGTCAATCAGACAAGATGACTACGGCTATTCAACCGAAGGATTGGATGAATGAAATACTGATTCAGGCTCTCATCTCTGTGTTTGATGGGGACGATACATACGCATGGAGTGTAGTCAATGCAATGGACGGATGGATTGAATCTGCTTCTGTTGAAACAGAGGATGGACGACTCAAGATCGATCAGGACAGATTGCCTAACGCAAAGAATGCGGTGGTTATCGCTGAAATGCTCTCCAAACTCAAGCGGACATTCCGCACCACATCAAAGGGCACAGCACGATTGAACCTATCATTGTCTGTCGAAGATGCCCCTACTGTCGCCCGCCCCCGTGCTATTACGAAAGCACCAATGGACGATCTAATTGCTATTCCTGCCGTTGAGAACGCTCACGCATCCCACGCGACTACCGACTTTGCTACGCCGGTGGCAGGATTAACAACGGGTGATGAGGTCATGAGCGTGGCCGCATCCCCACCATCTCAAGAGAATGGTATCAATGATGCTATCATGAGCGCACTTGGCGGCGAGGGTCGCACCATCGGCTACATCCGCAAGGCATTGATTGACTACGATGAGGCTAACTGGAAGCCACGCCTTGAGGCGTTGGTCAAGAGAGGTCAGGTGTCTAAGGAAGGCCGCGCAAGGGCTACACGCTACTTTGGAGGGACGGTGATTGAATGAGTGATGAAATGAAATATCTGTATGTTGAGAATAACATTGATGAGGGTATGAGTAATTGTTTCAATTGTGCTTCTGAATGTGTTGAAGAATACCCTGTTTATGATAGACTTGGCCGTGAGTTATCAACCGCTATCCTTTGTATTGAGTGCGGGGCTTTGTGGAATAACATCACCCGCCGAGTCATAACCAAGAGAGCGAAAATATACATGAAAGAAACCCGTAAATTGCTACTAAAGTTGAAAGAAGGTGATTGAATGAATAAATATGCCTGCCCGTCTTGTACGAGAACATTCTCATGGAATACGATGGCCCACTTCGGGGGTATCGCTCCGTGCTGTAAAATCAGGATGTATGAGCGATGATTGAGACCGTGAAAACAGTATTCGGCCTCGCCGTTCTCTCCTTTGTCATAACCTACGGTTTGTGGTATGTTGGTTTGGCGACGGATTCTATCTTCGCTTATTTCTTTGGTGAGAGGGACTGGGGGTGGGACTGATGGTTGCGCGTGGCCCAGTCATTACTAAATTCATCAAACGCCCATCAAGGACTCAGAAGGCTAAGTGGGTATGGGATGGCGCACGAGCGTTGCTTGATGTGCCCCCTGTATGGATGCTAATGATTCCGTGCCGAACCCGATACAAAGGCGAGACTACTACCACTACTAAATGGATAATTGGCCGTAGTGAAGGTGAATCAGATGCTATCGAAGTCGATGGCCCTGCTCGTAAGGTGTATGATCGGTTATTGGAGATGCGGAGGGATTTCTCTTGAAACGCTGGATATTGGACTCGCGCCCGCTTCATTCCGAATTGAAAATTCGGGTCGACCACGCCGAATGGTGGTTTGAGGAATGGTTACATGAGCGAAGATGAACCTAAAATGTGGTACGAAATCGCATTCCCACTCTATGAGTTGTCTGAAAAAAACCAAGAGCGATTTTGGGTGTTTGAAGGGCGCATTCGCAGGCATACCACCTTTGATACCGGCTTCGGTATGGGGGAATTAGTGATGGGAGATGGTAAGGGTATGTGTCGTATGTGGGAATTAGATTGGTCTTTGAAGGGAGAAATGGATGCACAGGCTCTCCTGAAAGCCATTGACGAAGAGAAATTTCCTTGTACAGTTCGCATGTGTGTGGTTGATCCAAACATGAGGGGTTAAGAAGAAAAGCGCATGGGGGTTAGATATGGATAGTAAGAGCCGTGCGTATGCAATAGAGCGACGGTATCGTATGCTAATTGCACCATGGAGAGAGATGCTGGTTGAGATAAGAAGCGAGCGCGGTGCGCTCTTAGGCACGACTCAATACGATGAAATGGCAGGTGTTGAGAAAGCAGAAACATTGGATCTTGTCGATAGCAGAATACGCACGGCAGAGGGATGGTTGACTTACTATGAAAACGAACGCATCGAAGGAGTTAGTATGGGCGTGAAGCGTTGGTTGAAGAAAACTACCTTGTTATCCGATTCAGAATTGGAGGGTGTTCTTTGAGCGATAAAGAGCGTTACCAGTACGAAGAACGATGCAAACCCTGTAATTCAGGCATGAGCAGGGAACAGCGGTTCGACATTGTGCGTAAAGAAATGCGGAATGTCTGCATATGTCCCAAGTGCAAGAAATGGGAGTGGTGCTAATGGCGATTTCCGACAATCAAATTCGATTCGCTTTGAGGCTGTGGGAATCCTTAGCCATAGGTGGAAAATGGATTTTACCCAATGTAGGCGTTTATGTCAAAACAGGGGAAACCACTTTGACGCTAACTGAATTGCATACTAATACGGTAATCGAGAGCGATCAAAACTTATTCGACAGTCATGATTGGATTGTTGGACTTGCAAACAGGGTTGGATGGGTTGTATTTGATGATATTCAATTGGCGCATGATGTGGATGGGAAGCCGCGCAATATACCTGAGTACATGATCGGAAGCGTTGCTGCATGCGGGAATGGGTGCGGTATAGTAATCCGCGTCGAGCCCCCTACTCCATGGGTGGCGTTTGAGGTCATCAATGACGGAGAATGCCCCCATTGTAAGGAGTGTGGGTTTGGTGTGGAATGGAATGGCGTTCATGTTGTAGTGGATGATCGATCAGTCAGAACACTTGCTCAAATGCAAATAGAGGAAGAATGAATATGGCCGAGCGACACGAGTATCACAATAAAGTCCATAGTAGGATGCAGCCCACTTCTCATATTGGATATGACCTTCATCTATGCACTTCAAACGCATTTGGCGCACGCATGCTGAATTTGCGGCTTTTCCGAGTCATGCCCTCTAAGACAGGGCACTCGGGATATACGCGCATAGGTTTCTTTCTCAACCGCAATGAAGCGAGAGAATTAAGGGATTTGCTTACGGACGTTATCGAGAATGAAGGTGCTTGGGAAGTTGTTGTCGATACGCCCCTGAGAGATATTCAGGAGGGTGACAATTGATGGGGCAACGCAAGGCCAAATGGGAAACTCTTGACGATTTCTTGCATCACTACTACTCTCTAATGGAGAGAGTTTGCCTGATGAGCATTGAAAATGAGTCCGACGAAGTGTGGAAAATCGCATGGGGTTTATGGAAAAGGACGCGGCCATGGGCGAATCGCGATCCAACACGCTTAGTATTTGATTGCGTGTATATTGTTGGAAACGCTACTGGAAACAAATTATCGCTGCCGTTCCTCACATACATATCTGAACAATTACTGCAAGAGTCGATAGTAGCGATGAGAAGTAAGCAGCAACGATGGTTTCTCACAGAACGAGGGAAAACCGCGATACTTGTTGCATTGGCGGGTGGAGAGGGTGTTCCCGTTCATCCTTCAGTAATGCAATTGTATGACGATGTTATTGGCCCTTGGATAAGTAAGGGGGAAGAAGAATAATTGAGGAATCGAAGGCAATGCCAATGGTGCGGGGCGATTCACTCCCGTCTGTTGGATCGAAGATACAAGTGCGGGGGTTGTAAATGAATTCAGATATTGATTGGGGTTTGATTATCTGTTTGTTAATTGGCTTGCTAATCATCGGACAGTATGCGTGGGTGGAGATAGTATGACCGACATAGATAGGTGGTCAGAAAAACATGTGGGCAGTTTAGCCCTCACACGGACTATTGTGGGCTTCCTCAATGTTCTGTTAAGTGTAGTTGTTGTTTTGAAATTGTTTGAGTTGATATGATGGATATTGAAGGAGATATTATTGCGGCTTGTGCGGGATTGTGCTTTATTGGAGCCTGTGCCTTCTATGTCTATCTCACGCACTTATTGATTGATGAAAGAAAATGGAGAATTACCAATTTCGACAACGGGGAAGAGGAATGATTTATGCTTCATTATCGCTCTCTCGCTGAATCATGGCGCGTCTTGACTTCATATCGCCTGCGAAGCAGGGGCGAAATTGTTGCAAACAATATACGGGCGCAAATGGATGACGCATGGACGATAATTTCTTTCTTCTATCCCAAAGACGGCATAGGTAATCGCCTTAGCGATGAGGATTTTCGCGAGATATTTTTCCTTTTGACTGATGCATACCCCGAAGAAGTTGACGAGAATCCTGATCCAATACACCTGCTAACCACGCTTTCAGAAACCGACCTGACCGTAGGTTCAGCAAAATCAGTAGTTGATAGGGCACATCGGATATTAGAAGCACCCGATAATGAAGTTCGGGCGTGGCTCATTCGACCTTTGTTTGAGCGAATCAGTAAGCGTGACCTACACCCGTTCTTCATGCGCCTTAGTGTGCGTGCATCTCCAATACGCAGGCGTGATGTTATTCTCGCATTGTCGATGGCCTATGAGCATCCATTTCATCATATTCGCACTTCGGTTAATCTATTAGGGCTGCAAAGCACCGTCAGGGACTTGTCTCTTGGAGCGTTTGATTACTCTAAAATCCGCCCCGTATCAGGGAAACCAATCATATTACCCTCTCCTGTACTGTTGGCTTCGCCTGATGCAATAGGGTTCACTAAATGTTTCGTTGAAATTGTGGAGGGGACACGAATAACTGTGCATCATTCCAAAACAGGTACAATCGGATTTTCTGCATCGGGCAGCGAGATTCCTGATGATGACGGGTGGATGTCGCGTTGGGCCGAAGCACTCAAGACGAAAGAGTTTCCAATGGATTACGGCATTTATCTTTGTGATTATGCCGAGCAAAGAGATAATCCATTACTTCTTGTGGATTGGCTTACCCCTGACAATCCAAAAGCATCCTTTAATGCAAGACGCAAGGTTCTTTCATCAGTCCCCGATTGGGCACTAAAGCCGTTACAATTGTATGATTCACCAGCGATGATTAGTCAAGATGAGTATGATTTACCACTTATCATCCATAACGCACGAGGAATACTAACTTACGAGAATACTATTGAAGAAATTGCACTACTGAATCCAAAAACGCGAGAGCGAGTGGTTAGGGTGTTATCGGGTAGGATCGTCGAATCTTCGTCGGGTGGTTCTCCTATCGTGATGTGGAGGTTGGGTGTTAGAGATGGATTTGACTACTACCCAGTCACAGAAGTGGAATGCGAATTGGATTTCAAACGATATTGTGCGCCATACAAAGTCATAATAGGCGAGGCGGTGAAAATTGAAACGCCGCTTTTCGTTACGGTAAATGTGCTTGCATCAGGGTGGGGGGACATAGGAGCATACCTGAATTGCCGCATAGTTGAAGTTGCACCTGCTGCGGGCATATCAGACTGTATTGGTGTGGAGGAATTAGGTTATGTCGATACTGAATCAAGATGATCGGGATGTAATTATCCTCGCATCGACTATTCGCGGAGACGTCAAATGTGTTCGCAGCACAGAGCGAAAGTGTGGATACATCATTCGGCCCGAATTATGGTTTGGTGTTGTGAAAGCGGGAGCAGGGCGTGCATTGACGAATCATGGTATTGAAGTAAGAGGCATCTATTCTAAACCAATCGAGATAACCGCTATACTGCATGTGATTAAGGGGCTTGAAGATTTGTCGCCAACAACAGAAGGTGTGCATCTTGTGAATCGCTTAAATGGAGTATTGAAACAACCACACTCGCATCAAGATGTAATAAATGCGCTTAACTTGATCGAATCATTAAGAGGGATTAAGAGGAATACCTCACTCGCCGTATATCCTGCAACGAGGCGAGAACATGAAAGAGGCATTACAGAATATAGCGGAATCGAAAGGATGGACAATTGAAGAAGCAAAACAACAATTATTGGACTGGTGGAAAGCCGGATTCAAGGATGCTTACGATGAATGCAATGGCGATTTGAATAACGCCGACGAAGAATATCAGGAATGGTTGTTCGGTGCATTCGACATCAAGACTCGCCGCCCGATGGGTGGTGGCAAAGGCGAGAAGTATGTTGGTATGATTGTCGCATACAAAGGCAAGCGTGATTCTCGCGAGGATATGCGACAATTGGCTCAGACTTCGGCTATGTCCGATTTGGATGGCGTGTTGAGAAACGGCATACGCCCCTACCGTAACAAAGACATCAGGGTTGATGTGTGCAGAGCATTTTATCAAGATAATTCATGGAAGGTAGTTAATGCTAAGGATCAGGTTGTGCATACGACTGACGGTTTGGAAAACGACATCCCACAATGGGCTATCGCTGTTCCTAATGAGAAATTCTATGTAGCCATGCTAAACAGAAATGGAAAGCCAATGGATGCGTATGCCTACGAGAAATCATACCTTGCAGTAGTGAATACACCGGATAAATTCCTCAAGGAAGGGCCACACGCCCCCGTGACGCTAAAGTGCGTCTTTGATGCGGGCGAAGGGAATCTTAGGCTGAATGTTCCAATTCAATTCAATGCTGAGAAAATCGAATTCCAAGATGGTTCGGGGTGGATGCTGAAAACATCTAACATCAACCCTGATTACTCTTTGAGTTGGGTTTCCGATGAACATTTGGACAAGGTTGAGCGAATGTTCGATCCTGCACAATACCTGCCTCAATTTGTACCATATCTCAATGATCTCGTACAGGTCTTTGATTACCACGAAAAGAATTGCACGGAATTCAATGGGCGACCCGTCGGGCCGGTTTTCGCACTAAAGGGCACAGTCGAATACATTGATTATGTTGGCCGCGAGTTTGATTGGGTCGAGGGGGGAACGCAATACTCCATGCGTGTTAGCAGCAATAGTATGAGGCGCGAGGATGCTAATGGTGCTGTATTCATCAATGTCTCTAAGCACATGGATGATGCCCACAATGCATTCAAGGTGTTGAAAGGTGGCGAGTGGAAACCATACACCATCGGAACACAGATTATTGTTGTCGCTAAGTCGCGTACATACGACAGGGATGATGGCGATGTCGGCATGAACCTTGATGCATACAATGTGTATGCGATACCAAGTCGAGCATTTATTGGCGAAGAACCATCTAAGGATTCAAACGATCTCGGTGGACTTGACGGATTCAGGGGGGATGCCGCGTGAGCGATACAGGCTTTCTTGACGGATGGGCCGAGCAAGACACAAACGAGGCTCCGCCTCCGCCTCCTGTGAAAAAGGAGAAGGTCGAGACGAATGTATGGGGCGAAGAAATCGCTCAACCCACTATCGACACCGAAGGCTTGACGCTTGAGGAGATCGAGAAGATGGAGGCCGAAAATAACCAATTCAATAAGGAATTGCAGGATTCAAAAAACGATGAAGTCCCCATTGGGTATAGCGGCGCGGGTTCATCCCCCGCTGAGTCTCTTGTGGCTTCTCCAACAGAACTCTTACCTCAAAGCGTAGGCCACCAACCTGCATCTCTTGAAGCCATAGAGAGGGCACGATACGCCCAACGGCACATCAAGAAGGCATCGCATGTATTCTGCGGCATAGTCGGCCCGCCAAAGAGCGGTAAATCATCGGTGGTGTATGATAGTCTAACCGACGAAGAAGCGGCAAGCGGGGCAGAGATATGGTCAAGTGACTATGACGGGCACGGCAGAGCATCTGTTGCGGCTAATTATGCACATAGAGCCGATAATATCCTAATCATCAATCCCTATGTGATTCATAAAGAGGATGGGCGAGTCCCCTATGACTTCCCTGCGACTCACCTGAACCAAGTCAGGATATTGCAATCAGCACTAAGACAATTGGATCGACAAGATGCTTACTACGATAAATATGGTAAAATGCCTGAGAAGTGGCTCAAGACTGTTGTTTTGGATGGCGCAGGCACATTCCTCAAGGTCTGCGAATTGTGTATGAAAATATCTGATTTGGGATTGGGGGCTGATGCTATTGAAACCGCGTCACAGAAGGCGACCACAAGCGTCGGCAGAAGTAATTGGTATATTCGTTCTAATTATTTCATGGCGGTGTTAGATCTGCTAAAGGAATTAAGCAGGAGGGGCGTGCATGCGTATGTGATTACTCACTTCAAGCCTGCGTACGATTCAACAGGCAATGAAATAGTCGGCGGAGAAGGCAACCCTCATTGGTTGCCTCGCGATACCGAGAAATCGTTGACTCAAATCATTTACATGGATATTGTTGAAGAAAGGGATGATACTGGGCGCAGAACAGGGGTATCTCATTCAACAGCGATTCTCAAGTCAAGCGGCGTATCGCTCAAATCAACAGAACCCGTAACTATCTATCGTCAAGACCCAAGTGGGGGCGAATGGTTCGGTTGGTCGGGTCTAAGAGATGGCTCTTTCAGCACAGAGGGTGGTAATAGTGCTGATGAAAGTCCGTGAGTCTATCGCCATAGATATTCCCGATTCCGATCTCAAGTCATCATACCAATGGTGGCCGGAGATGCATTGGGCCATACTGCGCGTTTCCAAATCATCTTACACAGATTGGAGATGGTGTCGTCGTCAATACGGCATTAAGCGTGTTCTTCGCGTGAGAGAGCCCCCTACTGACGATATGACTCGCGGTAGTAATGTGCATGATGCCGTTGATGACTTCTATGCGAATTTCGATATGAAAGCAGCATTAGCGGCCAAGTCTGAAGGATACGGGCAGGTATTGTCTTATTTCCTGAAGCAGATTCCCGATAGCAATTCCGAAAGAGGAATGCATGAATTGGGGGAGTATGAGCATCTTAGGAGGTTTATGACGGTTGAAGCAAGGAGATTCATGGATGCTGAAACTGAACATTTCCTACCCTCCGGTAATGAAGTGGGTTTGGATGCGATAGTCGAAATCGACGGAGTTATGGTGCATATTAACGGCTTTGTAGATCGAATCTTCTCGGATGCAAACGGTAATTTGCATATTCATGAACTCAAGACAGGGGCGTGGAAAGAGAACAAATACAAACGGGAGGCTATGCGTCAGGAGATGGCATTCTATGCTTATCTCATCAAGCATTGCGAACACCCCATATTTGGAGGGAAGGATGCTACATTTTGGGGTTGGGATCATACTGGTGGCCGCGAAATTTTCAGAGGCAGAGAAACTGTACGAGTCAAAGAAATAACTTCGATGTATGAAGGGCTTAGAGAAATTGTGGCTAAACACAAACAATATCGCGGCGGAACGGACATCTCAATGTTCCAAACACTACCCAAAGAGAAGATTGAGAGGTTATGCACGCCATGGTGTCGAGTCAAGGGCTTTTGTTCACATTTCGGGGAGGTTCTGATGTATGAGTAAAATCGATTACGATGTTTTGATTGGAGACTGTTTGGAAACAATGAAACAAATTGAGCCCGA
>TARA_R110002020_G_scaffold114891_4_pt1 | contig 16259 bp, 10 predicted proteins | sample TARA_R110002020 | Tara Oceans TARA_R110002020 (sample SAMEA4396489) | marine metagenome | biome: Westerlies Biome; feature: [MES] marine water layer (ENVO:01000295) within the mesopelagic zone...; material: water (ENVO:00002006), including particulate matter (ENVO:01000060) such... | reverse complement strand
CTATATTTAAATATAGTATAGTTAATGGCAGCTTTACCAAAAATTAGTTTTTCGGCAAACGAATCTTGCGATTCACAAAATATAGTATTTACAGATACAACAGGTGCATATGATCCAGTTACAAATACAACAGGATGGGGTGCTCCTAATTTTGAGTTAGTAGATGTACAACAGGTGGAAATAAATATAATAGATCCAGCAGGTACAACTTGGTATTTAGATGGGACTACATTAAGTAGTTTTTTACCTAATGCAAGTAATAATTCTTTTATGATTAATATGAGTATGTTAGGAGGTACTGCAAATACAACAATGACACAGGGTTTATATAATATAGAATATAGAGTTTTAGTAGCAGAACAGGGAGGCGCAGGTACTTGGTTAACAGCTCGTAAGTTTATATTTTGTTATAGTACAATTAAATGTTGTGTACATAAAATGTTAGCAGCATTAGACATGTGCGAAGATTGTCCGTGCGATTCAGAAAAACAAAATGCGTTAGAAGCTTATACATTATATAAAGCTATGCTATATGCTTCATCTTGTGGTAGTATTACAAAAGCCGACAAGATATTTAAGCAAGTTAGTAGATTGTGTAATTACAAGGGCCCGTGTAATACGTGCTCATAATATAAGTTTTAATGGCATGTGAAAATTGTGAAAATGGATGTGCAGATCCAAATCTGTGTGCGTGTGATTGTCAATCATGTGCAGAGTCTAATGGGTGTGATATACCCGTAGGTGATATAGGACCTCAAGGTCCATCAGGGCCAATGGGTCCTGCAGGTGCTGATGGTGCACCTGGAACTAACGGTGAAGATGGTGTCAACGGATGTTCTATTTTAAATGTATACCTAGCAGAAGGAGGAGAAACTGTAGACAGTGGATTTGCAGTTGAAGGAGATATTGTTATAGAAACAGGTCCAGCTCCTAGTCCATGTAATCAAACTTATGTAGCGGGAAATATAACAAATATATTTGAAGAAGGTGGTGGTAATTCTGGAGATCTTCCAGTAGGTATTATATGTATGTATTCAGGTAATGTTAGTGATGTAAATAGTTTACCTAACTGGGTTATATGCGATGGTGCTAATGGTACTCCAGATTTAAGAGGTAGATTTGTAGTTATGCCAGATCAAGTTGCTGGCGCAGCTCCTGCAATGGATGCAAATAATAATCCATTATGGCCTAATATAGGTGACACAGGAGGTGTTCCTTTTGTATGTTTGTTTCCAAATAATATACCTGCTCATGTTCATAGTTTAGAAAATGTAGATATTTCACTTTCAGAAGGAGGTGCTCATTATCATCACTGGGCTGCTGATTTTACAGCAAATGTTCCTGCGGGTTTTGGGGGAGGTTCTCAAGATTATGCTGCAGCTAGTAACTGGAACTGTACTGAATGTGGTGGTGTAAGTAATCCTACATTTAGAATTACATTAGATCCTAGTAGTGGTGGTGAATGTACTGGAGATAATGATCCTAGATGTGGTGCTCATATACATGATGTAACTATGGATGGAGATACAGGAGATGGTCAACCAGAATTAGGATCTCCTGATTATGGAGATTGTTTTAATACAATACCCCCTTATTATGCACTTTTATATATAATGAAAATATCTTAATGAGTACTTTAGGTAAATATACAGTATATGATATAAAGCATAGGTTAAATAAACTTAAATGCTGTTTTGCAGAAAAAACTGCTAAACTAGTAGATAAACAAAAGTATGGTAAACCTTGTGTAGATGAAAAATGTAATGTTCAATTATTAGGAGCATATATTGAAATGCTAGAATGTTTAGTAAGTGATGGATGTAATTGTGGAGACGAGTGGGTGGCTTCAGGTTCTTTAGTGTATCATACTGATATACCTGTAGAAGGATTTTCTTTTAATCAAGTTGTAAAAATATATCCTAGATATGCAGCAATAGATACAGATGAATTTTTATATATAAGATGGATGAATTCTAGTATGACTAGTTTATTTAATGGTGAGGTAATGCAGTGCGATACTTGTCAAGACGCTTTAGGAGGAGCAACTGGATGTGAAGATGGGTACGTTTTAAACATACCTTGTTGGGAAAATGCTATAGCTGTAAATAATTGGAGTGTTTGTGGTAATACTAAAGTGGCATGGCAAGCAAGAGGTCAATTAATTTGGAATCCTGGATATACATATAATAGTGGAGATATAGTAAAATTTATGGGAGGAGGAAATGGTGCGGATCAATCAGGTATTGATAGGTATTATATTTGCGCTGTTGGTTCAGACAACCAATCAGTATTTCATGAGGCTGTCCAATCACCCGGAGCAGGTATAGCAAAAGTATGGATAGAATTAATATGTTACGATTTAATAGGATAAGAAATGGCAAATCAAAAGTGGAAAAAATTAGTATTAGGTAATAGTGTAAAACAAAGTAACGATAGTTATCCTCCTGTTTTATCCAGTACTCCAGCAGCATTTAATGCTCCCGCGGGTACTGCGTCAGTAGCAACTGATGCGGCTTATAATCCTGGTGTATCTTATTCTGCAGGTGATATGTTATTCTATACAGATGGTAAAACTGTATATGATTCTCTTGGAAATATCATGGATGGTGGTACTTTAAATGGATTAAATGGTGATAATAAAGCAGCTCAAACTGCTGTAATTCTGAAAAGTAGTGAAACTAATTATTGGTGGATACTAACACATGATTCTGCATTAGGAAGAGTATATGTACATAATGTTCTTATGACTGGTAATAGTGGTCGTGGTACAGTGTCTCAAAATCAAACTATAACTAGTGGTGGTGGATCTGCTGCTCATATATCTATAGGAGCTGCAACTACTGATAGATTTAATGCTTTCTATAGCACATCTACAAGTCAGTATGGTTTCATGACGCATTTAAAAAATTCTAATAGACATACAGCCTTTTTAATAACAGGTGTATCTTCACATCTTCCTGTATTTGGTTCTGTAGTTATGACAATTATAGGTAGTCTTTATGCAAATAATGATGCTGCTAATCATGCAACTATCAAATTTAATGAGGATAACACAAAGATGGCTACTGTTTTACAGATGTCTGTAGGTACTTCAGGAACTCCAGTTACAACTGCTATAGTAGAAGTATATGATCTTAATCCTACAACAGGTGTTCTTTCTAATTTTAATTCTTTTGTAGTTCCAATTAAAGATGCTGGAGCTGTAACTCCTGGTGCTGGGAATGATGGTAGATTAAAAGGTTATGATCTAGAATGGGATTTTGATACAAGTACATTATATGTTCCAGTATATGATGCAAGTAATGGTTTAGGTGTTAATTGGTATACTTTAAACGCTAGTAATGCTGTAACAGCGCAAGGAACTGTAGGTAAATCTATGAACTCTTTAGGATCTAATCCTGATAAAGCTATATTTGGTATGTATAAAGATCCATATGAGGATCGTATATATTTAACAAAACCAGCTGTTGTAGGTACTTCAGGTGGATATAGTTCTGACTATAATGACACATATGCTACTAATTCATTATCCGTAATAAGGGATACATCAGACCCTGTTAATTCAGAATTCACTGAAACTGTTGCAACAACTGTTCCAGGAGATACAATAGGTAAAGGTACACCTACTAGACCTATGGCAGGTGAAGGAGTAGGAGCTTCTTCTTATTATACATTAACTCCATGTGATACTCAGAAAGAGTATATAATGGATACACTAGGATCTATTTGGGTTCTAGACGGAGCACTAGATGCTACGAAAATTGCAGATGTAAGCTCTATTTCTGATAGAGTAAATATAGCAGTACAGAAAGAAACTAACTTTATTTACTTATTAGCTGGTACAGGAGCTACACCAAAAGTGTATAAAATAGATCCTGTTACAGGAACTGTTGATGCAGGTACTACTTTAAGTGGTACAGGTGTTACAGGATTTAATTCTATTTCTAGTAAAGATGGGGATTCTACTAAATTATATGCAGTAGTTACTATATCAGGCCCTCATTATAATTATGCAGAAATAGTAATTGCTACAGGAGTAGCTACTAAAACAGCTGGTAATACAAGTCATGTTGCAGTAGATACTGCTATGATTACTGGTACTTTATATATGGCATCTGGTGATGATCTATATAAAAACACAGGTCCAGGTACGTGGGCTACTGTAGGAGCAAACACTTTAAGTAAAAATTATGAAGGTTTATCTACTGATGATACTACATTATACGGTTATATAGAAGGTAAAAGATATACTATTAATACATCTACAGGTGCAGCTACTGCTGGTAAAAGTATTACAATTAACTCAAGTACAGGTACTTGGAACTATACTGCACAAGGTGCGGGTATAGTTAATATAGCAACTCTAACTACAAACGATACAAATCCTGGATCGTATCTAGATAAAGTTATTAGTGTTACTAACTTTGCAGGATGTTATACAGTAACAACAGCTGGATCTGGTAGTGCTGTAATAGGTACTATCTTATCTCATTCTGATGATTGTGGTTCATGTTCTAGTATTGAATCTGATAATTATTGTAAATTATTAGTAAGTTGTTGTGATTCAGGTTATAAAGGATTAGGATTTACAAGAGAGATAGTTGGAACTAGTGATGATCCAACATGTTCAGTAGGTAGTTATTATGAGATAACAGCTAATGCTCAGAGTAATGATCAGTTAAATAGATGTGTAGAAGTACAATCTTCAGACGATTCATTATACATAATAGGAGAAGCTGCAGGATTTAAAGTAGATTTAACTACAGGATCATTAGATGAAACTTTACTTACAGGTGGAAGTGATATAGCTTTTAATAAGCATGGAGTAGGATTTACACCTGTTGGTAATAATCTTTATTATACAATACCAGTTAATGGTAGTATACAAGCTAGTAATAGTACACCTATTTATATACCACAATCAACTACTGTTAGTTTTAATTATTCAGACGAGCTTATTACAGGGGGTGTTATTAGTGGTGTAACTCAAGTATCTAGGAATACTATAAATAAAAAAGGAGTATTAACTACTGTAAATACATTAACAAATACTACTGTTCAATTAACAGGAGACCTTGCAGTAGATAAAATTACAGGTGAATATTATTGTATTGGTGATAGTTCACCTACAGCTACACCTGTGTATAATGATTTATTTAAATTAGATCCTTCTACTTTAACTCATACAGTTATTGCTGATTTAACATCGACATTATCTTTGAGTGCACACCAGACTGTTAAAGCTATAGAGATTGTTAAAGATTCTTGTTATGTACTTGTCTGGAATTCTAGTAGTTTTGCTATTACTCTTTATAGAATAAATAAAGATACGGGAGCTTTAATTTCTACATTACCTATTATAAAAGCAGATGGTGGTACAGAATTTAGAAACCCTCCTAGTGGATTAGGTTATAATAATCCATGTATGTATTGGGATACAGGTGCTTTTAAGTTGGCAAATTATTCAAGTTGTTCTACATGCTTTGCTTCTCCTACAAGTAAAAACTGTTGTTTTGAATTAGTAGATTGTGAAACAGGTGCGAGTACTATTACTAGTACAGATGTATCTGCTTATTTAGGACAAATAATAGTTACTGATAATCCAGGTAAATGTTATACAGTATACTCATATGATAACTCAATTACATGTACAGGAGCTGTAGTTAATGTTACTAAAAGTTATCCTACATGTAGTGAATGTACACCGGTACAAACTACATGCTATCGTTTATTAAAATGCGATGATCCTACATCTGATCCTAAATATACTACAGAAGCTTTGACTTCATTGATTAGAAATAAAGTAGGTAAAACTGTAAGGTTAGAAGGAGAAAACTTTTGTCGTAATGTAGACAATCAAGGTAATGCAGTTAATTTAAATTCTGCTACTACTCAAGTAATTAAATCAACTAAACGTTCATGTACTGAATGTAATTTTTATTTAAAATTAAAACAATGCGGAGCTCCGAATATTGTAAGGTATGTTGATTATACTAGTAGTACATCATTGCATGGTCATATAGGAACAGGGGCAGTTAAGATCCAAGATCTTGGTAAAGGAGAAAATGGTCATTGTTGGCAAATAGATTCTACTATTTATGGTCCTACTACGGCATTAAGGCCTACAGCTCAGTTAGTTTTATCTGCATCAGATTGTACAATATGTAATGCACAAAACAATGAAGCGTTTGCTCCAGCTTTTATAAAAATAAATGGTTGTTGTTCTGATTTAAATCCAACAGGTAATTATGGATCAGAAGAATATTATACTACAGATCCAGCTTTAGTTAGTGCTGTTCTATCAGGAGATTTAATTTTCTGGGGTGACCTTACAGATCCTTATGGAAATCTACTTCAATCACGATGTTTTAAAATAGAAATGTCTCCTTCTCCAGTAGCAACTAATTTATTATCACAAGTACAAATTGATGGAACTAGTAGTGATGCTGGTAAATGTGAGGCTTGTGATCCTTTATATATATCAGGGTGTGAAGCTCAAGTTTCTGATAACGTCACTATGATGTTAAGTTGTAATGTTGATAAGCCAATTCATATATTTAATACTGCATTAGATTCTTATGATAATGATGCTAATAGAGTATATAATTTTAATCAAGTAGATCTTGTAACAGGGTGCTATAAAAAATGTATTACAGCAGATTATGTACATGGAGTTAATTGGTTGTGGGGATCAGCCGCTTACCTTACATGGGAAAGTAATTTAGGTTATCCTACTGCAAACGCAGGAGTGTCTGCTGCTAATATGGGTACACTAGATGCAGATTTAAATAATAATGATTTCTTTACTAAATTTGGGAGTACAGTACACAGTGCTCATGAGGATGTTCAAATAGGTACTAAACAATATAGCAGAGGAAGCCTTATGTTTTATTCTGACGGTCACTTTGTGTATAACTCTTCTCACCAATCAATGGCAGGTAGTTTTGTGGGTGCAAGTCAATTATTAAATGGAGGAGTCTCTCCACAACAACAGCAATTTGCTTCTCAACAATGTATAACAGTTCCAAAACCAGATAGTGATAGATTTGCGGGTAGTACAACGTATAAACAATATTATTTAATATACCAAAAACCTTTAACTATGCGCCCTCAATATGCTGTTATAAATATGGATACAGCTGATGGATTGGGAGAAATAATTTCTTATAACCAAGATTTACCTTATCTTCCTGGTTCTACTCAGTTGTCTACTGAAAGATTAACAGTAACATCAAGACCTGCAATAGCAGATAGTGATGACGATTCTTATTGGGTTCTTGACGTAATACCATATGAAGCTCCAACAGGATGGGGTATTGGTTTTGCACCTATAGGTAAAATACGTGCATGGAAAATAACTTCTAGTGGTATAGACGCACCTATACTAAGTAATATGATCGGTTCTGTGGGTGGTAGTTTTCCCGGTAAAATAGAAGGTACTAATTTAACTGAATGGGCTCGTATTAAAGTTTCTCCTACTAATAGTCACGTGGCTATTACAGGAAATAACTCTGGAATAGGATGGACTCAATTATATACTTTCGACGAAAGTACTGGAGCATGTGTTGGTATTTGGCAAGAAACGGTTGCTGGAGGATTTACTACTTGTGGGACAGCAGTAGAAAATGTAGAAGGAGGGTTTATGCCATATACTCATGGAGTTGAATTTGGTGATAATGCTTTATTTACTTATAGATCTGGTATGTCATATTGTAACGCTTTTCAATGTAATGAATATAATAACGGTGTTGGTGAAATGACTTGGATTAATAATGGAACTATTAATGAACCAGATTGGGTAAGTACAACTAATACTAATACCTTTTTAGCAGGAGGACCAACTACTACTAAAGCTATTTTATCGTGGGTTAATTTAGATACTTTGGCAGAAGGACAACAAACTCAAGATATAGATACTCATTTACCTGATACTCTATTAGGAACTAATATTTTTAGAGTATCTAACCCTTCTACAAGATTACAATTTTGTGGGATCATCGAAAATCAACAAACACCTCAATTATGTTCTGGTGGATATTTTGAAGCACCTAATGAAATAAAACCTGCAATGCAAGCTAGTATTGTAACTGATTTACATAGAGGTCCTGATGGTGCTTTATATGCAGGACTTGTATTAGGTAATTCTTCAGGTAGTGTTTCAAACGCAATAAACTGGAGAGAAACTTTTTTAGGGATAGGAGATGCTACTCCTAGTTATGATCTTACTTTCCAAGGAAATGTTGTACCTTTTGGTGCAGACAATAATTGGGACCCTCAATTAGAAGGTACTAGCTCACAAAGAATAGCTCGTACTCAGTGTATAAGAAAATTTAATATTACTAATATAGATAGTAATGATGGAAATGGGTATGTGTTACCTTCAGGACCTAACATTGATGTAGTTAGATCTGCAGTTCTTCCTAATAATAGTACAATAGATTTTGGATTTCCTCAATTTGTAAAACGTAAATGTTTTGCAGTTGAGTCTGAAGCTATGGCAGTTACAGTTGCAAATGCTAACTTTAATTGTACTCAGGCTAATACTAATGGTAATTGTATAAATCAACCACCAGAGCCTGATGTATTTAAAATAATTAATTGTGGCCAAAGCGCTATAGGATGCGCGAGTGTAAATGATTGTCAAGATTTTACACCGGGTACAGCAGTACAACTTGATGGAGAAAGTCAAAGATTTGGAATGACTGAATATCTAAATCAGGATATATGGGATGCAATTCAACAATTAGCTTCAGGACCTCAAGCTGTATATATGACTTACAGTTTTCCAAGAGAAGGTAGTATAACTCCTAGCAGTTATTATGCTGGCGGTTGTGTAGCCCAGTCACCTGGAGGAGGTGATTTTGCTGGTGGTCAGTTTACTATACCTAAACATGAAAGTGGTCCTACTACAACTAATGCTCAAGGTAATAGTAGTAATAATACTATCTATGATAAAACTTATACGATAACAGAAGCTCAATTTAGAGCAGAGGTAGGTAAAGCTTTTGATATGGTTACACAATTATTTGAAAGTACTTTTAGTCCTCAAAATGGTTATCCTAATCAATTAATTTTACGATTTACAGATCTTGGAAAAGAAACAGGTACAGATTCAGCTTTGCCAACTTCTGATTTAGAAAACTGGAGTACAAGTGCTCCAATAGGTTTTACAACTACAACGGGTGCTTCAGGTGTTGGAGATTTTAGAATATGGATGGGAAGAAGATCTGATTGGTGTTATAATACTGGTGGTAATCCAGGAGGATTTCAAACTAGTGGATGTACTGGATGTAATTATACAGGATCAGCTAGCGGTGCTTTAGCTTGGGCTACTGGACCTAGTATGTTTAATACTACTGCAGGTTATAATGGAGATTCTGGTAACTATAATACAGACCCATCTTTAGCATTTAGAACAAGCGGAAGTCAAAATATAATATTTGACGTTAATGAAAATTGGAGAAAGACTACTGATACACAAGTAGCTAATAGTCTTGAAATATTAAGAGTAGGTATCCATGAGATATTACATTCATTTGGATTTCACCATGCTTACGAATCTATGGCTTTACAACCTAATTGTCAAGGAACAACAGGTGCTGGAACAACATCAGGTAGTTTTATAAACCAAGGAGGTTTTAGCTGTCCTGAAAATGGTATCTTTAATGCTGGGTGTGCTGAAGACGGTTTAAGCTATGGAGACCCAAATGCAATAATGGCTCCTACTGCAAATAGTACTAGCTTTACAACTATTTATGCTCCAGGAACGGATACTGCTTATGATGCAACCGCTTGTTATATGAGTGGTGGTTCTGCAGCTGCAATCCAAGATAGAACAATGGTTTGTCAGATTTATGGATTTGGAATAGGAAACGCTCCATCTACTTTTTGTGAACCTTTTGATTGTCCTCTTTGTGTGTCTCAATTTTATTATTCTGATGATGAATTATTTTGGCAATATGTTGGACAAGCTGGAAACAATACTTCTTTTACATGGAACCCAGGAACTGGATTATCATGTTGGTATGCAGAACTTGCTGATCAATTACCAGCAGGAGATTCGTTAACTACAATAACTCCTGTTACAGGTTATATAGATTGTGAAGCTTGTAATGTACAATTTCAAGATCCTAGATGGAGATTAGTTTTATGTGATGAGTGTCCAGAGAATATTGGAAATGGAGCACCTGGTGAAATTATTACATCTACTAATATGGATGTTCATTGTACACCTGGAGCTGTTGACGATGATCCTTCAACCTCAGATGTACTTGAATTAGTAGGATATATAGGATGTTATAAAGTTGATTGTGAATACGATCCTTATTTAGATTATCAAACTGTTGCAATACCAGTAGTTGTATCACAAATACAAGAAAATTGTGATACATGTTGTACTGCAACTGTTACACAATGTTATACAGTAACACAATGTGCTGATACAAATCCAATAAGTTTTGTAATGATGGGAGACTCATATTGGGGAGGTATTACTAATTTAGGAGATTATGTATTTAAGTTTGTACAATTACCTGCTGACGTTTTAGCTTTAGGTTTAACAAATGATGATTGCTTTACTGTAGCTTATTGTGGAGCATGTAATGAAACAACTTGCAATCCTATAATAGGGCCAGGTCTTTTAAGTGTAGCTGAATCATGGCCAGGTTGTTATAGTTGTTTATATGAAAATCCGAGTCAAGAATGTTTTAAATTAGTTTGTTGTGATAGTAGTGGAGATCAATTAATTAATGTTTTACCAAATGCAGATTTAAATAGTGCATTTGCTACAGGATCAGTTGTACAAATAGATCAATACCCAGACAGTCAAGGTAACCCTAGATGTTGGACTATTGAAACTCAAGATATATGTAATCCAGAAATAGCAGTAACAGTAATAAATACATATGTTAATTGTGGATTTTGTAATACAACAGTATTTACTGCGGGTTGTACAGACCCTTCAGCATTAAATTATTGTCCGGGATGTACTACATGTCTATCAAATTTAGGTGTACTAAATTATTGTTGTATATATGAAGGATGTCCTTTATCTTGTCAAGACCCAACTGCTACAAATTATAATCCTAATAATACATGTGATTGTAGTGGAGTAGAAGGTGGAAGTGATACTTCATGTTGTAGTTATCCTGCAATAGTTATTCCACCAGAAGGTGTTGAAGTAACTTTTGAAAAAGATTGTGTTAATTGTTTAGACTGGACAACTGTAGATAAAGTATTTGCAAATGCTGCAGAATTATGTGGATCTTGTTTTCCTCCTTTAGGATTAACATTAAGAGAATATGATTGTAATGTATCAAATGTAGAAACTGTTATACCTCCTATAACTACTCCTGGCGGATGTACAAATCCAGAGGCATTAAATTATAATGCAGCTGCTGAATGGGATGATGGCTCTTGTTATTATACATCAGCATGTACAGATCCTACTGCATGTAACTTCGATCCTAATGCAGTTCAAAATATACCAAGTGAATGTGTATATGCAGGACAATGTGGATGTCAAGATTTTACAGATTCATGTGTAGGGTGTATGGATATTACAGCATGTAACTATGATGCTGACGCAACAGTAGCTGATAATACATTGTGTGAATATGCATCTTGTTATGGATGTACAGATCCAGAAGCGGAAAATTATTGCGCGGATTGTATAATGTGTCCAGATGCTGCTTGTTGTGCTAATAATGTGCAATCATGTCTTGATAATAGAAATATATATGTATTTTATGATATGACATCTATTATAAGCGGTAGTGGAGAGGAGAAACTTCAAGCATGTATAAATCTTAAAAATTTAGTAGATGCTGCTATGGAACAGATATTAGTTGATAATGCAATAACTAATTTTAGTGGTAATGTTTATCATTTACCTGTAGGTTACCAATGGGGTAGCGCTATAGGTGTCCAATGGAGAAACGGTAGTAGTGATCCAGCAAATTGGATAGTTTATGAAGATACTACTAATACTGGAGATTTTAATTTAAGTGCTTCGTATTATGGAGGAGCATCCAGTGCGGGTGGTTATTTTGAAACAGACTTTACGGGATTTGATAATGTTATAGCACCTGCATCTGATAATGGTATGACTCAGCTTCATGAACCTGCTGCTGAAAGATGGATAAAGTGGATGATGTATCCAATACATGGTAATGCTGCAGCTTTACATCCTAATTTAAGAATACCTTTTGCTAGTGTAAATGCTCTTTATAAAGACACAGGATTAGAGTATACTCCACAAAATGGATATACTACTCAAGCACGTCTTCTTGCTAAATCTTTAAACTCTAATGGTTTAGATCAAAATGGTAATTATATAAATAATTTACCTGGCACACAAGTTAACCCGTTTGGTGATCCTATAGGTGAAGAAGGATTTAGTGATGTATATCATCAATTTGAAGGTGGAGATACTAGTGCTATTTGTCTTATGTTTGTAGATGAATCTCATACTGTGTATATGGAACAAGATTATCTAACTCAGACCATAGGAACTATGCTTGTTAATGATAATTTATGTGGTCCTGGTGTTATAAGTACTAATCCAGCACCTGTTGGTAATGCGAATTGGTATACTGCAAACCCATCACAATATATGACTATACCTTTAGCTGTTGATCACACTAGATTTACTGAAGTTTGGAATTATGGTTATAATACTGTTGGGGTAGCTCCTATGACTGTTAAACATGCTAATGGACCGATAGGTAGTGGTTACTCAAGTGGTAATTTTAATACTATTGTATTCCCTACTAAACTAACAGGTACTCCTGGAAGTCTTCAGAATCAAATGTTTATTCAACATTTATATGGTACTGTAGGACAAGGAAATCCTTCAAGCGCAGGTATTATTAGCTGTGGAAACTTTATAGATCAACCTTGGCCACAAGCAGTTAGTATGGCTCCTTTTACAGATCCAAATTATTCTAGTCCTTATACAGCATTAGATAATTCTTTAGTAACTAATGCTTTACAGGATAATTCAGTTATTCCTCCTGGTAGATATAGTTCTCAAGGATTTAGTTTAGCTAATTATGGAGTGACTTTTAAGATACCAGCAGCAGGACAAGAACTACTTGAAATAAGTCAAGATGATTTAGCAGACGCAATACTACAAGGATTATTGTGTAATAATGGGGGATAACATTTGGAAAAACAAAATATATATAATATATTTGGAAAATTGAAATAATAATTTAAAAATAAAATAATAATGGCGACTTTATCACAACAATTAGTTTTGACAAGTACTACAACAAGTACTGATGCGTTGAGTATATCAACAACAGACAGTCTTAGTGTAACTGAGCCATCTATAAATGTAGCACGTAAATCGATAGCAACAGGAGGATCAACAACTGTATTAACAGCTGTTTCAGGAAAAATAACGTACTTGTACATGAAAGTAATTAGCGGTGTTACTGCTACTGATACAGTCGAGATTGATATTGCTGGAGCTGGAGTTATGAGAATGGGAATAGGAGAATGTTGTTTTTTACCTTTAAAAGATAACAAACTAGTAGAAGCTCGTGCTTTTGGAAATGCGTGTGTTATAGAATATGGTCAGTGGGCTAAGATAGTTTAATAGAATGTTTAATATAATAGAATAATAATAATGGCAACTTTATCAACAGCCTTAACAATAACAAGTACTACTACTTCAACTGATGCTTTAAGTATTAGTTTAGCAGATACTTTAACTGTAGCTAATCCTATTGTGGATTCTGCTAGAGTAGAAGTTACAACATTAGCTTACACAGAGTTAGTAGCTACTAGTATAAGTACCATTACATATGCATATATAAAGAACTTACATACTTCTAGTATGTTAGATGTGGCTACAGGAGCAGGATCTCCAGTTCTATTTGGAAGTTTAGGACCGGGAGAATTTATGATGTACCCGATAGATGCAAGTAAAGGACTAAAACTAAAAGCTAATACTACTGATATAAAAGTAGAGTATGGTTTATGGACAAAAGGTTAATAGTGTTTAATAATAAAATTTAATAATAATGGCAAAAGCAGATGGTGCAGTACCAAAGATATCGACAAGCGTATCTTTAGGTGCTGAAATAAAAAGAAAATATGCTACAGTAAAAGAAGTAGATCGAATTTTAAGAGACCTACAATTCTTTTACATTATAGCAACAGCAGTTTCTACTACAACTGATTTTGGAGCTCTCAACGTGGGAGATCTAGTTATTCAGATAGGGGATGCAGATAGCGCTAATGATGTACATTACATGACAGTGGCGGCTGCAGGAACTTTACCTGAAGCAGCAGTAGTAAGTGACTTGTATATAGTATTACGACCTAGTGCGTAATTTAATTTAATAATTTTAAAATTTTTAATATGGCTAAGAATAGCAAAAAACAAAAGATGACTAATAAAGACTTACTAGCAATAAGTCAAGGTATCGCATATATAAATAGCAAAGAAACTAAAGTATGGCATACATTATCTAAAAATCTAGATCTTATTTCACCTATTGTAAATAGTGTGAATGCAAGACATAAGGTGTTAACCGATGAGTTAGCTCCAAAAGATGATAAAGGAGAAGTGTTAAGGAATCAACAAAATCAAATTGACTTTGGAGATAACTTAGAAAAAGCTAATGAAAGATGGGAAAAAGTTATGGCAGAGGAAGTAGAAGTAGAAATTATTTCTATTCCACTAGATGACTTAAAAGATTATGGTTTAGATGCAAATATGATGAAGCCTTTACTTGGAAAGTTGGTAGTTGAATAAACTATAGCTAATGGCAAACAGACGTATTTCAAATTCAGAACTGCATGAGGATATTCTAGAAATAAAACAGGATGTGAGTGATCTTAAAAAAAGATTACTCGATCCTGATTATGGTATTGTTTCTCGTGTAAATAGAAATACTTCTTTTAGACATAATGCTAATAAAGTGTTATGGTCAATCTGGATAGCAATAGTTGGTATTGTTGCTAAATTAATGTTTTGGAATTAAATACATTTGAGTATGAAATTAGATCCTAAGTGGATAGTAATAGCGGGTTTATTATTATATATATTATTCTTACAGGAATGTGGAAGTAATATTAATAATGGATCTACAATAGAATCAGAAGTAACTACAATACAAACAGATACTATTTATAAAACAAGAATAGATACTGTTAAGTTTGTAGAAACTATAGAAAGAATTGTAGAAGTAGAAATACTAAAACCTGTTAAAATAGAAGTACCAGATGATGTATGGGATGAACTTAATATTAATGAATATAACAATCCATACTCTGATAGTTTAATAGATGGTACAATTTACACAAGAGTAAATGGTGCACTATTAGAACAGAGTTTAAGTTATGTTCCTAAGTTTCCTCAATACATTTTGAAGATAGATACTGTTATAGTTAATACTATAGCTAATACAGTACAAACATTAAAACCTCCTTTTACACTTGATGTAGGAGCTGAGGTTGGAGGAAATAGAGAGATGTTTAACTTCTCTCCTAAGATTGGCTTTACTAGTAAGAATGGATTTTCATATTCTTATAGATATGGGTTAGTAGACAAAACGCATAGTTTAGGAATAATGTATAAACTTAAATTTAAATAAAGTGATAGTACAATATACAATGCAGGGACAACTGGTTGGTCGGTACCAAGATGTTTCTGAAGCTTCAAGTAAAACTGATATAGACAATGGGAGTATACATAAAGTCTTAAAAGGAGTTAGAACTACAGCAGGTGGTTTTATGTGGAGATATGATACTACCCAGGTAAATGAAAACGTTAGCTCTAATGAGCTTAAAGAGGCCATACATGCGCAGGGATTACGCGAAGATGAGGTCAAGTCAGTTAAGATCTGGCAAACAATGAAAGGTGAGACTAGATATTCTATAGTTACAAAAGAAGGTAGTCAAGCTTTTAAAAAGGTTAAGGATGAATTCCTTGAGGTGCTAAAAACAATAGTACCAGCTCCTAAGAAACGAGCTCATACAAAATTAGATGTTAATCCAATAGTGTATGAGATATCTTTACCAGATATACATTACGGTAAAGATACAGATGATAATGTAACAACTGCAGAAGAAAACTTTATGAATTCTGTAAGAGAGTTACATGAGAGAGCAGCAGGATTAAATATACAAAGATTCCTATTACCAATAGGAAATGATGGTATGAATTCTGAAGGAATGAGAAAGACTACTACTAAAGGAACACCGCAAAGTGATTCTATAGATTGGCAAAAGTCTTTTATGGGATA